>Ga0222714_10000304_pt1 | contig 58979 bp, 59 predicted proteins | sample C33_3DmetaG_FD_165048 | JGI IMG/M metagenome (GOLD analysis project Ga0222714, IMG submission 165048) | Estuarine water microbial communities from San Francisco Bay, California, United States - C33_3D | ecosystem: Environmental > Aquatic > Marine > Unclassified | place: USA: California... | reverse complement strand
TTTCTTAATCATTTTCTTAAAACAAATTTAAAACATTTTGTGTGAATTGTAAAGTATAAATGTCCTTAATGGTATGATAATCAACATATTTTAATTTTTTTAGTGTTCCGTCCGATACCACAAAAAGATTGTTTATCCACATTCATTGATGTTTAAGGCCGTCCAAAAGACGGTCTTAACTATTTGTATACAATGCTATTACACGTTTTGTGAGGTAGTTTTGTGTTCATGCAAGCACATCTTTTTTGGGCAGAATTTGGGCAGGTTTTTGACCAAAATCGCCTTCGATTCCTGGAAAATACTCGAACTCAAACCTGCCAAAAGGAGGGGGAATTATGATCCGATTTTCCCTAAAAATCCCTAAAAGTAATACTCCTCATTCGTACACAGGTAAAACCGTAGGTATCATCCATGTGGAAATGAAATTTGATGCTGGTTTACGTTTGAGAAGGTCACTTCAAATGAAGATTACAGTGGATGATTGGATTTTGGAACGTCAACGAGTAAAACCTCAGGCCCAAGGGGCTATGGAGGTAAATATGGTCTTGAATCAAATTGAGGCGAAGTTTCAGGAGTTGAATCATCGGGTGCGTTACACAGGTGAGCAGTTGAACATTCAATTGGTGGAAGATGAAATCTTACATGCATTTAAAAACGGAGGCATCAGAAGCAAACAAAAGCAGAAAAAGCCGTTGGAGTTTTTTAATGAATATTTGGAGTCTTGCCGACATCGATTGTCAACTAGTTCCATTAAGGCGTATCAATCAGCCATTAAACATTTACAAGGGTATTCGGAGGTTCATCGGGCGCCACTCGCCTTGGACGATATACAATTCTCCTTCCTCAATAACACTTAAGTAACGAGTTTAAACTTCCTTTAATTGTGAAGGAAGCAGCTCGATGATTCATTGGTTTCTAATTTGTGGTTAACGGTTGGGTGTATGAGCAGTAGCGGATTAAACCCACTAAACTTTCAGATTGCAAGATACTTAATAAAACACAAAAACGGTTAAGGTATGACACCCAAACCGCTATTGCTTATACACCGTGTTGGTGGTAGTAATTCTTATTTTTCAACAATAACTTTCCTTGTCAAGCTCATATTGTTGGTAGATATTTTAATTAAATAGGTGCCTGAATATAATGTTTGGATGTCGAAATAACCAACGGTTTGTCCACTTTTTAAGGTTTTTTCTTGGATTAATTTCCCTTGCATATCATACATTTCAATATTTAAATCTTGGAGATTTAATCCTCCAATTTGTATGGCAATGAAATCAGACGTTGGATTAGGAAATATTTTGATATTTTTATTTTCCAAATCACTTTCTACAGTTGACAATGTTGCGTCATAAACTGTTGTATTTTCGTCCACCAAATTAACCTTTCTATCCTGATAAACACCATAAAAAGTAGGTCCTACTGCATAAGGGTAAGCTGAGTTCCAATTGGAATCTACAGTAGTAAAATAACAATAGATACCATTGGGGTACTCTGGAGTCACACAAAAACGTCCGTTATGTTCATCTAAATAATCGGATTGACTGCTATGATTTACATATTCATAATCTTCTCTAAATGTTCCAAGCGGCCAAGATGTTTCGGATGGAACATTACCAGTACCTCTGGTTGTTTTTAACTGATAGCTCGATTTTATTCTTACAATTCCTCCTGTACCATCTGTATTTGCATAACCATAAGATCCATATATCGGGAAACCATCATAAGCAAACCCAATTAGTGGAGAATGTTGTGTACTATCTATCGCATATAAACCATCTGCATCGTAAAGATTACAGATAGTAGAAACAACATTTAAATCTAAATCAAATGCTGATGGATTCTGATGATGATGGTAATTTCCCATTGCTGGATGACCTTTAGAACAGTCGAATCCAGACATTTCAGCTAGAATAGCATCCCTATTCCAATCCATTGTTGCTCCAGGACCTCCAGGGCAACGTGGATTTCCCGGCCCTCCACACAAAGAGTTAGTAGTTGGATTCCAAGCTACACCATCTCGATAATCAAATAAAGCAACACCGTTGATAAATACTCCAATATTTCCCATTGTTGTCGCAGTTGGCGTTCCCGAATTTTGAGTTGGATTTAATGGAAATTTAAAAATGGCATCTTGATCTTCTGCTTGTGATGGGTTTCCATCTAGAAATGGTCCAGTTGGATAGGACGGAATTCCTTTTGTGTGGATGAATACATTGTTCGTTGAATATTCTACCATTTGACAATTCACCAATATATTATTGGAAATAGTTGTTGAGTTTCCAGACATATAATAAGACCCTGTTGTTGTGGTATTTTGTAACCAAGAAGTTATTGCTGGATTAGTTTGAGCAAACATACTTGTGATGCTCATCAATAATGCCCCAAAGGCTATTGTTGTTTTTTTCATTTATAAATATTATGATGACATATAAGGTTAGACGACAAGAAATTTTTATTCCTTCGCTTGGTCTGCTATTTTTTTGAATTGATGTTTTTTATTGAATACAAAATCTTTGTCGTTTAAGGTGAGTAAGAAGGAAATAAGGTCTACTTTTTCATTTGAGGATAGTTCTATTGACTCATTAAATTGTAACGAAAGTGTTTCCGAATATTCAATACCTGAAGTGTAGTGGTTTATTACTTCCTTTAGTGTCATAAATCGTCCATCGTGCATGTACGGATAGGTGAATGATAAATTTCGGAGACTTGGCACTTTAAATTTTCTTTTGTCATTTTCATTTTGTGTGATAACATATCTCCCCATATCATTCAGTGTTTGGTCAATCGGTAATCCATTGTTTTCAAAATTGTAATTGGAAAAAAAAGGTTCGGAATGACAACTTGCACAATTGTTTTTATATAATTGATAACCATTTTTTTCTTGTTCAGTAAATGTTTCTTTACCCATTTTTACCTTATCGTATTTTGTATTTGACGAAACAAGAGTAAGTTGAAACTGTGATAAGGCTTTTAAAATTTTAGATGTACTAATAGTGGAATCTTGAAAAGCATTTAAAAATAACTTTTTGTATGCTTTAGATTCATTTAACTTTTTAATCACTTCGTTTATATTGCTACCCATTTCGCTAGGATGAGAAATAGGCGCCAAGGCTTGCATATCTAAATGGTTTATTGCTCCGTCCCACATAAATGTTTTTTGCCAAGCTAAATTGAATAAGGCAGGTGCATTTCTATTGCCAATAGAATCAAAAATGCCGTGACTTAAATCGTGGTCAGTATGTGCAAAGGCGTTAAAAGGAGAATGACAAGAAGCACAGGAAATTGTATTGTCTTTCGAAAGTATAGGGTCATAAAATAATATCCTACCTAATTCTATTTTATTACTATCTAAGGGGTTTTGCTCAAAATTATAAACTGTTTTTGGAAAATAATCAGGTGGGGAGAAAAAGAGATTATCCTTTTTTAAAACAAAGGATAGTATCATAAATGCAAATAAGACAAGGATAACTTTGTTTTTCCACATTTAACGAGTTGTATTAAAAAGAAAGACAAATTTATCCGCAATCTGCACCGCATTATCATTGGGTGACATTATTTGATATTCTTCTGAAATTTCTATTTCTTCAAACAACTTATCTAATTGTATAGATACCTTTCCATTAGTTTTCAAAGAAACTTGTCTTAGTGTGTTATATGGAGGGGAATACCCTCCAATGTGCCAATAAAACTTATTTTTACGTGCAGGACAAAGGCTGGATGTCCCTTCTAGTTTAAAGTTGATGTAACCACTCTGCCAAGTCCAATACATACCATTTGCAGGGTCTAGATCTCCTTCAAAAATGCCTGAAACATTAGTTAAACTATCAACCCCAATATTGAATCGTATTTTATCGAACTTGAAAAATTCATTTTCCATTATGATAAACGAACGACTATCTGTAGCATCAATCAAATGTGCTTTTTTTATTGATGAGTGTACGATAGAATCATTTTTATAGTAAGTTAAATTGCTGATGTAACATTTAAAATTACTTATGTTCAGGGTATCATTTTTAAAATAATACACTTTGTTTAATGTTAAATTCTCTCTCTCAAATTTTGGCAGAAAAGTAATTTTAACCGCATTTTGAGAATGCGTTTGAAAAGTCATAAATAACATACCAAATAATACATACTGTTTCATTTATTTGGGTTTTCTTGGATGAATATTTTTATTGAATAGAATGTCTAATTCTCCAATCAACAAATCGAAATTTGGCATTTGTTCAGGTGTACAAATAGATTTAATGTCTTTGAAATGATTAAAATGAATGCGTTCGATTTCTTGTTGCGTGTGACCAATTTCCTTAGTTAGCGAATCTGTTTCTTGGTTACTGTATCTTTTAATGAGTAGGCGATAAAGTTCCTTTTTTAGCTGAATTATCTTTTGGTCATTGGTACGAATGTCCATTCTGTGTTGGTCAATTAACTTTTCGTAGGCAACAATTTGTTCTTCGTCAAATGCCAATTTTTCTATGATTACTTTCTTCGGACCATAACCAAAAGGTTTGTGTTTTCTATTTTGCATCATAAAAAACAGGGTAGCTAAATTGGATATTATTAATAGCCCTATCAGTAGTAGATAAAATTTTCTTCTATTCATAGTATAGTGAATTATTGTTTACTTCTACCAATTCAATCTCATTATTGAATTGGTTAATCTCACTTGAAAATCCTAAAAAATAAAATTGAGCCAACATTAAACCTATCACGAAAGAAGCTGCAATGCCTACTTTTAATATCGGTATATTATTTTCTCTATTCTTTTCAAAACGACATTCTATTGTGTGATAAAGTGCGTCAGGCACTTCTATGCGTTTTATGTTTTTGAGAATATCTAGGTTATCTAGTTCCATATTTACTTAGACGATATTTTAATAGTATTCCTACGTTGTTATAGTATTTTTTTTAAAGAAGTTTTTGCTCGCTGAAACAGAGATTCAACTGCTCCTTCGGATAGTTTCATTATTTCAGCTACTTCCCTTTGCGTTAAACCTTCAATTTTCAATAAAATGATGACTGTTTTTTGATTTTTAGGAAGACGATATATTTTTTGCATTAAAATTTTTAGGCTTTCATCTTGCTCCATTAGAATCCCTGGGTGGTCAAAGTCGGGTAGGAGGTTTTCTTTATATGAACTATCACTACTTAAAAGTGAAATGATAAAACTCCGTTTTTTACGTTGTTTATATTTTAAAAAGTCAAGCGATTGATTAATGGTAATTCGGTAAATCCAAGTTTTAAGGTCCGCATCCTTTCGGAAAGTTTGCCACTTATCAAAAATTTTCACAAAAACATCTTGTGTGATTTCTTCAGCATCTTGCCTGTTTTGACAATACTGCAATGCGAGATTGAATACCAAGTTTTTATATTGATTATAGATATTCTTATATGTCACAGATTTTTTTACCACCAACTTGTTATATGGAGAATAAACCTCCTAATTTATAAGTATCTTTTACTAGAAAACAGGAACTTTTGTTCTCGTTTATCATTTTTATTCAAAAATAAAAAAATAAGTTCTTTACAGAATTAAACTTTTTTCAATACTATTTTGGACCGGTCTAATAATTTCTGGAGGATCTTCTGTTAATCTTTGAGAGTGTTTAACCGAAGTCTTTTAATTAAAAAACGGTTACACTATAAAAGTATAACCGTTTTATCATTATATGTTGCTCCCCCTCTTGGAGTGTAAATTTAGAGTTTAAGTAATTGAAATATAATTAGATGTATGAAGGAGTGGTGATCAGGTGAAACAATTCCATTTCAATTTGTCAGTGTTGAAAACAATTGTAATTAATAAAATATTATATTATTTTGCACTTCTATGCAGATTAAAAAGTATATCCATTATTTATTACTTTTAACCTTTTCAACACTTACTTACTTTGCCCAAGCTCAAAACGAGGCTAAAATGGTTTTGCCCATTAGGCATACAGATTTTGTTACCTCAGCACACTATAACGCCAGTGGCAGCCAAATAGTAACGGCGTCTTATGATAATACCGCCAGGAAGTTTTGGTAATATGACAATCAATGCAAATACTGAAATATGGAATTTTGTTTCAAAATTTAATTTGAATGGCCAGATAGGTTGTGCATCCAATTCTAGCATAAATTCGGAAAATAGAGTAAAAATAATAATATCCCCTAATCCTTGTAAATCGCAATTGCGCGTAATTAATCGAGCAGATACCAAATCCAATTATTTTATCTATACAATTCTTGGAGAACCCGTTTTAAATGGAGTTTTACGCCGGGGTAATAATGAATTTGATTTATCTGAGCTAGCTTCAAATATCTATATATTCAAAGCAGGAGATATGTATACTCGGATAATTAAAAATTAAGTATGATTTAAACTTAATAGCTTTTAAGACGTTTTGTTATAATGAAAATAGATTTTTTAAAGTATTCACATGTTTTTATTGCTTTCATAGCTATGTGTTATTCAATTTATATGGGTTTAACTGGTCATGAGGAAGAAGCACAGTATTCAGCACATTGGCCTGGGACCATTTTATTATTTGCCATTGCAATTGAACAAATGAGAAGGAGGAAAGAATAATGGATTACACAATGTACATAGTCGGAGGGTTTCTTTTTGCACTTTACTGTACCTTACATGTCTGGAGCATTATGAGACACAAGAAGTAGCTTTTCGTACAAACAGAATTTTTTATTGAGTCATTCTGGTGACAAATGTATTATAGAGACTTTAGTTAATATAGGTGTCGGTTGAGTTTATGCGTGTTTATATTATATCAACATGTGATTAATAAGAAAGTGTTAATGATTACCAATAAAAAAGCAACTGACAATCTGATGAGATATTTTATCTTAATATTTTGGGCATTATTTTGGTTATTTAATGTTATTGATAAGTTAATGGGCGGAGCTCATTACTTATTTGTTGGAAAGGATAGATTCGCTCAAATTCAAAGGTATTTTGACTCAATAGGACTTGGTAATCCAATGGTTACCAATTTTACGCTGACGTTCACAGCGGCATTGGAAGCTTTTGCCTTGGTGTGTTTTTTAGGTGCGTTGTACCATCTTATTCGAAAAAATCTTGAATCTAATCGGGTTTGGTTTTTCTTAGGAATTTCTACAACACTTACTGTATACATCTTTTTTTCAATTGGCGATCAAATTTTTGGTGATCATTCGGAACTTTTAGAACACGCCTTGTTTTGGTTTATTGCGCTGTTGTCTTGGATTATTTTTAATCGCAATAACCAATTTCATATATTCGATAATTTCTCCATAAGTAAAAAGCCAATCTTACTTTTTACTTTGTTTGCGATAATTATAGGGTCCATTACATGCTTTAGTATTTTTAGGCATAATCAAATCGCATTTAAGGAACGGACACAAGCTGTTCAAGCAAAGAGAATAAGTGAAAACAAGTATAAAATCGAGTTCCCCTTTCTTGCTGGTAGTAGCGCATTTGAAAGTACAATAGCAAAATTCAAGGAACAACATACTGATTTAAGAATCAACTACATTTATACCGCCCCGAAACCCATGAGGTTAGGTCAATCCGATGGACTGATTATTTATTTACAAACCGAAGAGAAATGATAAAAGAGAAAGTAGCGATAAAGTATCTAATCCTTATTTATTGGACCTTTTTCTTCTTAACTGGCGTTATCGATAAGATTGTACCTGATGTATATCCATTTTGGGTTGGAGCGGATTTTTATACTTTGTTTATTAAACTTTTCGCTTCTTTAGAAATTAAAAATCCCATTTACGCAACTATTACATTGGCGGGGGTTTCGCTGATAGAGGTCATGACTTTCGTTTGTTATTTATTTGCGCTATGTGGTTTATTCTTTAAAAATGAGAGTTCCTCAGATCAGTGGTTTAACAGAGGGGTCTCTCTTTCCATTTTGTTGTTTAGTTTCTTTACCATAGGTGATCAAGTTTTTGGAGACCGTTTTACACTTCTTGAGCACAGTATTTTTTGGATAATTTTGGTTGTTTCATGGGTGTTATTTAATCATAATTCACTTTTGGGTGATCAATCATTTCAACTTCGTTTTACGGGGGAAGTTAAAATTGGTTTAATTGTGTGGGCTGCCATCGTTATTATTATCTCCTATTTCAACTTTGGATTTTCCAAGAATACATTCGCAAACAAATTCAAACCGGTTCACGGTGAAGAAGTGGTTGAGGGTATTTATAAATTTGATTTTCCCTTCTTGGCAGACAAGAGAACTTTGGAGTACACCATTCGTTCGTTCGAAAATAAACACCCTGAATTGGAGATAAACTATTTATATACAGGGCCAAACGAATTGAATACAAAAAAGAAGACGCATATGTTACTGTATGTATTCACTGAAGAGAAGCCTACGGAAGCAAATTGATTTTTCTCCGGAAAGTTATTTCCCTAATTGAACCTGTCAAGGCCTATCCGCATAGGCAAACCCGTTAGTATTTTGACGTTATATTTCAATGAGTTAGGCTTAACATTTATTTCCGTTCAAAAGATTTAAAGAAAAAGCACTCGCCATTACTCACGAGTGCTTTTCATCTATGTTTGATAGGCTTTTTTGGTGTTTATCTCATTCAAAGAGATATTTAGCCAAAATTATTTGAGCTTGCTTAATTGAGACATTTTCACAATAACATACAGCGGAAGAACACCCAATACGCCATGCATTATCATCGGGTAAACGCGCATGGATTCTGTAATGCCTTCAGGCATATAAGGATCAATTTTTACAATGAAAATGGCAATGATGTTTACAACACTTAATGAAAGAAGTGTTTTAAGCATAAAGGATTTTATTAAAGGTTTCGCCTCTTCGTTCATTTCGTAGTCAGATATGTTCTTTTTTGCAGGAAACGAGATGATACCCATTACTAAAAAGAGAGCAATAGAAGTAAGTGATAGCATTTTATCATTATTAAATGTCGGTATCAATGAGGATAATGCAAGCAAAGAGAATAAAAAGTACCCCAATAAGAAGTAAAAGCGTTTTAGCATCACTGCACCATATATACTGATGGCAGAAATGAGGATGGCGATAATTAAGATTTCCATATTTTTATGAGTTTAAGATTTAATTAATTTGTTGTCAAGGGCTAATCATTTTTCAGCAGTTTGTGGCTGCTAAAATTGCCTTCATTTTCTAATTTCACAGTGTAAAATCCGTGTGGAATATTGGAAACATCAATCTCTAGGATTTGGTCGAATTTCATGGTTATACCATCACCAGGATTAATTAGTTTATCAATCTGTTGAGCTTTTGTGAAAAGTGTAAAATTGATAACAGAGAATGCAATAAGAAGTAGTTTTTTATTTTTCATATTTATTATCTGTTTTTTTAATTAGTTGTTTTAACAAACATGACAGGATTATGCGATTCAGCAGTTAACTTTAAACAATATATGCCTGCTGATAATTTTGAAATATTGATTTGGTTGGTGCCCGTATGTATTGCACCAGATTGCAAGATTTTTCCATTTGCATTACATATTTGGTAACCACTCTCCAAAAGTCCCTCAGGTAATTTTAGATTAAGTATTTCCGAGCTCGGGTTTGGGTAAACTTTTAAAAGAGAACGCTTTTTGCTGATGTTCTTTAGAGGGAGGCCGTTAATAAATTTTGTCACTAACACGTTTTGAAAACCAGGAGGGCATGGCCCTGTTTGGGTCATATGTCTGCTTTCTATTACAGGAATGGCATAACCATCCGTCCACCATTGGTAGGCATCCATGTTGGTAATACATGCAGATGATCCAATTTGTCTGTCAGACCAGGTACGCCTAGCTCTAACCAATATGGCGTTTTCAAAGACTGTTTTATTAGGCATCGTGAGCTTACCACTCGCAATTCCCTCAGTGATAGCTCTATCATCTCGAATTAAATAGGGAGGTCCGTTAACCACAGTGAAGGGATTTTCATTTTTACGTTCTTCGTGTTTATCACCAACACCAAAAGGGTATGGCATTACTGTTAAAGACTCTTCGTAAATAGACGAAAGAACGGTTTTTTCTCCGTGGAAAGTAAAACCATCATCCCGGTAACCCAACATAAACTCTCCATCATCTTCATATTTGACGTGTGTAGCATTAGGATAATCCGCGGACGAGGGATTTGAATAAATGGGTGCTATTTCTATCGGCGTCCATTGGATTAATCCGGTTAAACCTGAAAAATCCCAGTCCCCTGAGCGTTTAATAGCCAATGTGTCGTTCTTGACTTCTATGGTATATCCAACTCCTTTTTCTGGGATGGTTGGCTTCTGAATCGTTTGGGCGTTTGTTGTACCAAGGAAAGATGCACTCAATCCTATTAGTAAATAGATATTGATAATACGCATAAACGAATATTAATTTTTTTTTGCAAAAAATTATATCAATCATTTGGGGAAATAAAAATAATCATGGTAATCCTCATCTAGGTTACGTCTAGAATAGCGTTTAAGCGCAAAATCATAGTTGTCATGTAAATGTCAAATTTATGTAGTAATAAAAATTTAACATTCTTCATAACCCGTTAATAGAGTTAAATCTTTGTCACAAACCAACGGAATACACAATTTAAGTAGGGACTTTGTACGTATTGGACTTACGATTGACATGTATTAAATTGATTGAATGCTAAAGAAAATTTTAATTGCAACTTTGCTAACAGGGAGCTCAGCCTCACTTTTTAGCCAAAGTAAATTCGCTTTTTGGAAAAAAGACCGCGAGTATGCAAAAAACTCTTTTACTATTAATACCTCAGGCCCAATACCAGGATTTGGTTTCTCGTTTAATCATCAATTAAACAAACAAACTACAATTTCTGCCTTTTATGGGGAGTCGGAGGGGTTTGATATTGAGCGATCTGACCCAATTAGTTTTGGAGAGGGCTAATTTAATAAAAATTAGATTTTTTCTCCACAAAGTATTTCCTTAAGTGAACTTGGCAACTGGGGTTTTGAGTACAAAACCTGCCAAGCTTTTGGTGTTGAATATCAATGATTTGACCTAAATATTCGATTCCGTTCGAGCTTTTTAAGAATTTCAATAAAAAAGATCAAACGTCGTATAATCCTCCAATTAATCCATCAAGCAATTCTTGTGATGGATAGCCATTCTTTAAATCTAAGGTGTTCTCATCTACAAACCTTCCCTGCTCTTCATATTTTTTATCTTCATCTTCAATATCTTCACAGCTAGAACAAAAACTGCCAATCCAATCAGAATTATACTTAAGTATTCCATCTTTTAATTTATACATTGTTGCTGTATATTCACCATTATACTGGAAAAATACAATCTCAAAATAATCATCAATGAAATAATCTTTCAAAAGAGGAAATTTTTCTAAAAGCTCCGATACAACTTCATTGAATTCAGATTCATCATTGCCTAACGGAGAACCATACATTTCGGCTAAATCTAAATTACTTGAAATATTTAATTCATTTTTATCGAGATAAATAAAGTCATTTTCCTGAGTCACTTTTTCTAAAAATTCTGAGGAGAATACATTTTCAAATCCTATATTCAGTAAAATAGCATGCATAAAAATTTATTTTTAGTTTAGCCGAAAATAAATCACTTTTACCGAAGCACAAAACTTTTCATAGTGGGCAAAAATTACCAATAAGAGTCAATTTATTTTTTTGTATGAATTACCAATATTCGAAATGTTTCAACCATGAATAACCAAATAAAAAAAAACAAGGATGATGATTTCTTTTATAAAATTTATAAACGGGATGTTTTACTTTGTTCAGATTGTGAAATTGAAGATAGGTTAGTGAAAATAAAAAATAATAGTAAGTATTTCTTCGATTATAAGTGGTCGAAATCAAATTTGACTATTAAAACAAAATTATTTGAAAATACTAACCGAAAAATAACAATGAAACATTTGGTCAGTTTAGCTATTTATTTAGATCGGATACATAGAAAAAATCATTTTCATGGTGACATTCATGAGAGAAATATAATTGTAGATAATCAAAAGCTAATTCTCATAGATTGGGAACCCTGTTTTATTCAAAAACTTTTTGGAAAACGTATAATAAAATCACACTATGAGGGGATAGCCACAGAAGACAAAAAAAATAAAAGAATTACACAGTTAACCGATAAGAAAGGGTTTTTAAAACTATTACCCATAAAATATCATAAACTAATTGATACAAAGCTTATGAGTACATTTTCGTGCAGTCAATTATTAAATTCCATATAAATTTGGAATTGGTAAGGATTATTTTCTTTCCAATTTACATAACAATGTTAAAAATAATTATACTTGTGTAAAAAACTATGGGACAAGTAAGTATTGAATTGACACATGACCAAAATGATTTTGAGTTAAATAGGCATTTTTTTGTAGATGAACTGTATAATTCTTTTGAATCAAAATGGGTTGAAATAATTAATAAATTTGAAGGTAAGTTTTTAAACGAGGGGTACATAATAGCACCACCAAATGGAGTAAGCGTAGACACTTCATCTTTTTCTACTTTGGATGATGGAAAACCTAATTTTGATAGGGCCGTTTGTATGTTTTTGGAAAGAGTAGTTGATGGAGGATTTGATTTTTCAACTGGACAAGAAGGTTTCCCTGAAGAATTTTATTATGATTTATATAGGCTACTGTCTTATTATTATGAATTGAATGATCTTGATGACTACAATCAACCCGTATCAGACGAGATTCATAAAAAAATAAATGACCAGCTTGAAAAGGACCTAGAATATCATAATAATGAATGGTGGAGCTTTTTTTGTGGAAATGCCACTGTAAATGGTGAGAACGGATACTATTCTTTAGGGATTAATTTTACTCCCAAAGGATTTATATTATCTAATGACTATTACGATGAAGATTCAGATGAATATTGGTAAGAAAGTCGAATTTTAACATTCTTTCTGCTTGAATTCGGATTCCAGGACTCAGTGGTATTAGAAATTGAGGTTCACTAATGCCTGTAATTTCATTTTGTAATTCTGGGTGATGTTTTACCATGCGAAACAATGCTCTCAATGCTGAAATACGGATAGATGGAATGTTCTTTATATCGGTCCATAATGAGAGCGCCCAATCAAAATATAATGACTGAGTATTTTCAGGGATTTCAATTTTCTCAAGCAGTTTTAAAACTTCGCGATGCTGAGAAGTGCCATTTTTAATAGCAACTTTAATCAATTTTGCACAATCAATCTCTAGTCCTTTTAATGTATCCAAATTAGAGTGTGAGAGTAACCAAGTAGATCTCCAAGATAAATACGGCTCATCCTCAAAAGCTAAATCCAACAAGATTTCTTCACACGAATGTTCGTTTACATAACTTAAAAGCAGTTCTTTTGGCTTTCTTTCGATAAGTAAATTTCTAAGATTATCTTTTACCGATTTTGGATCCATTGAGCCTTATTGCTTTACTACCTTCAGGTACTCTTTACCAGAATTTCCGTTGATTACTAGGATGTATGATCCCGCAGAGAGCTTAGAGAAATCTAATTCCAATGACTTTATATCTGCAATTTGGTTTGATTGATAAATTCTTCCACTTAAATCCATAATGATAAAAGATTTAATTGGGGTTGTAGATTGAACCATAAGCTTATTAGAAACAGGATTTGGGAAAATAAGCGTGTTTTTTTGTTTTATTTTACGATTTGAGTTGCTTTCGCTAGCTCTAACCATCTCGAAATTCCAATAACCACTGCCATAATCTATACCAGTTGTTAATGAATTAGCATTTAATGTGGCTTCATAAATACGCTGTGTAGGTACGTTCGTGCTGTTACTAAGGTCTCCAGTATTTGTTGCTTTTGGAAGACCTAAGTATAGTCCTTTTCCATTAATGATTATTGATCCGTTGATACTATCAATTTCCCAAGTTCCATTGGTCATCCCATCATGCGGTGCCACTGCTTTGCCGCATGCCTCAGTGCCTTTGTTTTGCCATCCTTCAAGCCAAGTAGTTTCTCCCAAAATATTCTGGAATTTGCCCGAAGAATCGAAATGGTAAATATCATCGAATAGACAATTACGAGTATTTAAATCTCCAGAAGAATTACTCCACCATATGAGATTGCCTTTGCTCGGTCCAACACCGAGAGCACCTGCTTTAGGAGCCAATTTCCATGAACCAACTATTGAAAAGATCTTAATATTTATAGTTTCTGTGTTTACACTGCTTCCACTATCGTCATAGGCAATAGCTCCAACCGTATAATCACCTTTAGTTAACTTTGGAGAAAGCGTATAAGGGGCAGTGGAGTCGGTAAAAAATAATACATTATTAATCCAAAATTTAACATGTGATATTTTTCCATCTGCATCATTTGCGGTAACGGAAATAGGTATAATTTGACCTTGGATAAAGGTTTGATTATTCTGAGGTTGTGTGAGTTTAGCGGTTGGTATAATATTACTTCCATCGTTTATTAAAACCAAGATTTCACTGTAGTCTGAATACAATGAGTCAAACACTGTCAGTTTGAATTTATAAGTACCTTCTACCAAGCCAGTGAAAGTAGGTTTTGCCAAATTTTCATCATCCACAGATAAAATTGTTGGCCCGTATACTTGATTCCATTTGTAGTTGATATAACCAAGCAAACCCGGAGTACTGTTACTACCATCTAACGTAATGCTATTATTGTCCTTAGATTGCGCCTTGTTTCCCCCAGCATCAGCAGTAGGGGTGATATCAGTAATTGGTTCAATATATTTAAAACTAAGTGTAGACAAATTCATGCCAGCACCTTCAAAATCTAAGCGAAGTACTCTATTCCCCTTTTTAAGTGGAAGGGTTGATTTTACCGAGCCGAAAGTTTCCCATTTCCCAGTACTAGGAAAAGTAATACCCTTTGCTACTTGCTGTTCATTTTGTTCGATATTTAATGGGCCTGCCGAACCATTGTTCCCATTTGAGTAGCGAATTTCAACTTCATAAATCCCGTCTTTTTCAACTTCTATACTGTATTCTGTCCATTCCCCAGCATCAATCCATGTTAGTATAGCTCCTTCGTTTGGATCTTTGGTTACATCAGCTTGTTCGCTTAATCTAAAGTCGCCAAGATTTGCTGAGCTTGCATCCTGATAGGAGATTCCTTGTCCAATACCCCCTTCAAACTCATCAAAAAGACCAGACTGAACAATCCCGGGGATGTAAGTGCGATTCCCTCCATAAGGTATTTGATCTCCCACTTGTATTGTTTTGAAGTTACTTGTTGAGAAAACTTGATCTTTAAATATTTTCACGTAATAAGTATGTAGTCCTAGTCCCAAATTTTCGACTTTAAATTTATAGGGTGATTGGGATAAGGAATCAATTGCCTTTGATTTGTAATACAATACAATTTTACTAGGAGTTTCATTTAATGAATCAACAGTAAGTAAAGTACTACCTCCTTTATAAACTTGGTTAAACTGACTATTTAAAGTTCCATGGATATCTGCATCTAAACTTGTTTTCAACTTATGAGGAGGAACTGTAAATTTAAATCCATTTGAATATTGGATTTTTAAAGTGTCGGAACTGTAGTTTTTAGCCACATAAATCAATTGAGTATCCTTTTTAAATACCACAGCTAGAGGGTGGTTTGCAGTAATTTCTGATTGAAGAGTGCCTAGTGCATTTAAAGCATGTAACCAGTGATAAGTTTGAGCATCGGAAATTCCAAATTTTAGGTTTCTATTAGCATAAGAATTATAAAGTTGTATTGCTTTTGGCGCATCTTGGAATGCAAGGAACTTCCAATATACATCATGCCAAAGGTTATCATTAGCTTGATTAGTAAGAATACCCGTATTTTTAGCCATTTCCTTCCATAGCTTTTGCGCGTAATCGGTGTCGTGATAAAGGTAAAATGATCCACCGTGGATAGGATATAGCTCTATTCCGTAGGATGCAGCAATATCATTAGTCCAAAATGTTCCATTATCATAAGAATTTCCCCAAACACGGGATACTAAAGCATAATTTTGATTAGAACCAAAATTTCTATCTTTAGTATCGAACCAATACTCTTCAATTGCCGATTGTTCAGTTGTGTATAAGTAAATTCCCAAATCTCGAATTGCTTTATTCCCAGTAATTGAACCCCAATGAATTAAACTTGAGTTAAACTGCATGCTTTCTGAAGTGGATTCTTGGTCGTTACCTTGGGGGAAACTCGCAAATCCATTTGCCCAACAATGGCCGCCGTATGGATTGAAATTTCTTAGGAAAGGAAATAAAGAATCATTGCGATTGTAGCTGGCAGCATCTCGTACCAAAAGATTTACCATTTCTCCATAGTCTTTGGCCCATCCTGGTTCAAATTCTTCTAAAAATGCGGCGGCATGAATAAAATATCCCCAATGAAAGTGATGATCATTTAAGTTTCCATCTTGGCCATGACCAGCGGGGTAGCCAATTAATGAGGTCCAATCTTTGCTATAGTGAAATAGGAATGCAACTTCATTTGATTCGGCACTTAGCCAATCTTCCAATCTAGCTTTTACTGTTTTTTTAATAGTGTTTACAGCGTCATGATTCCCCATTTCATGAGCAATTCTGGCAGACTGAATCAAACGGTTCATGACCTGACCTTCATTGTATGAGTCTGTCCATGATGAAAGGCCATCATATTGCAGCGATTGTATTTTTTTGTTGAGTAATTCGGGATCAAAACCCTCGCTGTATAGGTCTACATAAGGAAGGGTTGGAAGAATTCCTTTAAATGTATTTTTCACCTCAAATGCATTAGTATCAATTAGCTTCAACGCCCCGCGAACGGTTGAAAATTCGGCAATGTACTTAGGATTTACAAGACTAGTCCTTGACCATTGATGGGGGAGAAGACCTATTAAAGGCATTGAGTCGGTTCCTTCATGAACTTGATATTCAACTTCAAAATGAGTCGTTACAACCGAATTTGAACTATCGTATGAAAATGAGCTCGATGTATTTGTTGGTTCTACATAGGCATATTTTTGGTAGGAAACTGCTCTATTTAGCAAAGTTCCGGATCCTTTAGGTAGCATTATAATTGACCAGTAGTTCTTACCATTAAGATCCGATTCAAAAACTTTTCCATTTTGAGTCCAACTACTTCCGCTTGGTGCATAAACAGCAAAATCGGCACCATTATATGCATTTTCAATAGTTATTATTTCATCATTTATGGTAACAGTTCCAGTGTTAAGTGTAATGCTAGCTACATCTGCAGAGTCCTTTTGATAATATACAAAGGGTATCCCCATGGCAACTACTGCCTGCATTCTATGTCCATTATTACTCCATTCCATTTCAATGTGCCAATCGGAATAGTTGCTAATGTTTGCGGCAGTAGAATTTAAACCTTTTACTCCCGATACTATGGGGAGGATATCACTAATTACACCCCATGGTATGTACGAGGTTACAAGGCCTGAAGGTGTGGTTTTTAAAGTTAGGGGATAATTAAAAAGATTGTCGCAATGCGCATTTTTAATTTTTGCAGACCACCAATCGTTGGTTGGAATGGGTTTGTTTTTTACTTTCCCTGTCACAAATGGGGTTCCCGAAGGTACTGAGTTCCTTCCAGCCACATCAGTTCCGGGAAATTTGTTGGTATAACTGCCTTTTCCAACAGATATAAATTGAGAAAATATTATGTTACTTTTTAGGCAAATTAATATGATGATTAGGGGTAGTTTTTTAATAATAGACATTATTTAATCGTTGTAATTCGGTATTCAGTGAAAAGATCTGTAGCATGCAGGAATTGATATTTAATTCCTGACTTAAATACCTAAGCACTGTATTTGTAGTAAATATAGTACTTTTTACAATAAGTAAGATTATTTGTTTTAAAGAAGTGGAGGTTGAATTATTTTAATATTAATCCCTCATGACCAAATTCGGCTAATTCTTTTTGGTAATAATCTATAGTTAATTTAAAATTTGGATCGGTTGGATTCAAAATGTTATAAGGTAGGCTTTCAAAATCTTCGATATCGGGGTTTCCCTCATTATTACGTTCTAGAAAGCGAATACAAAATCCTTTTGTATTAAAGTATAAACGATTTTCAAAATAGTAAGATTCAGCTCCACCATAGGAAAATAAAAAAAAGGGCTCTCCATTATGCAGGTACAATTCAATATTATTGCCTCCATCAAATTCAAAGGCTTCTATTTCAATTAAGCTAATTTCATCGGTTATTTGAGTGAATTTTCTAATTTTTGGAAATGCTACTTTTTCTTCCTCATATAATTCAATTTCAACCCAATTAGTGTCTAATTGGATCAATGTTCCATTTTTCCTTGCTTCTTGTGCTTCCCCATACCATGTATTTATTTGTTGGATACGAAGTTGAGTACTATCATTTTCTAGTTGCGCACTTAAAGTAATTGGGTTAACTAATAGGAAAAATATCAAATAGAAAATATTTTTTACGTGTTTCATCTAAAGCAAATTACGAAATTGTATTGAAATTAATTATTAGGTCTAATTCAAAACTTATAAAATTTTGCTATATTGTCGGTCTATGAGTAACATAAAAAAGATAATTTATCCCTTTTTGACACTCCTAATGATTGTGTCAATGGTTTCTTGCGGAAGCAATGAAGAAGAAAAAGTAAAAGACGTTGTGATGAAGTTTCGTACCGCGGTTCAAGAATTGAAGTTTGATGAAGCAAGCAAATATTGTGAAGAGAATACAGGTAAAATGATCAGTAGCATTGGTGGAATGATGGCAATGGTCCCAGAGGACAAGAAAAAAGAAATAAAAGATGAGAAGTTCGAAATTTCTAAAGTCGAATTCAATAAAGACACGGCATACGTATATTATTGGGAAGGAAAAACTATCGATAAAAACGAAGAAGCAAAGAAGATGGAGCTTGTAAAAATCGATGGAGATTGGAAGATATATATGAATAAAGAAGACGGAGAAAAATCAGATAAAGAAGGAACGGATACCGATGCGGATAGTGGTGAAATTGAAGAAGATATTGATGCGGATGCAGAGGAAGCTGAAGTAGAGACATCAGCGGACGCGACGGAAGAACCTATGTGATAGGTTTTGAAAAAAAATCTAAATAAATATATATTAATAATCTCCGGATTAGGTATTCTATTGTTTGTATTGCTTAACTTTCAAAGTTGGGATGAGCACTACGAAAAGCAATATTGGGAATCACCTGATCGGGAGATTTTGCATTTACACGATTCGGTTTTAAATAAAATAGAATCTGGGGATCTCGTTTTTCGAAGAGGACATGGTTGGATAAGCGATGTCATAGCCCGATATTCTCAATCGGGAAATTTAGATTTAAGTCATGTAGGAATAATTATTAAAAATGATGATCAGTTGAAAGTCTTTCATGCCATTTCTAATCATACCGAAGGTTATGACGGAATAATTGAACAACCTTTTGATAAGTTTTTAAAGCATTGTGAGAAGAATCAATTATTAATTATCCGGTTAAAGGATATCTCTCAAACACAGAAAAAACAAATTGAAACATCAATTCATTCTTGGCAATTAGTTAATCCCACTTTTGATTCGCAGTGGGATTGGAAAGATTCGAGTGAGTTGTATTGCTCTGAGTTCATAATTAGAGTACTTTCAGACTCGGCCAAGGTAATTCAATTACCTAAAGATCAGGACAGTGTGAACTACTTCTTCATGAATTTAAATGAGCTTTATGACTTCCCAAATCGAAAGATAATTTATAGTACGTTTCACTGATTTTCGGCCTTTTTATGTTTGTAGGCAGACATTGGTTTTACACACCTGAGGTAGGTGTAAATTGGAGGAATTTCGTTGTTACAGCCTCATTCCCATTAGCATTTAAAGAGGGCTATACCAATAATAATCCAAATGCGATTTTACCTTTTGTTATTAGAGGAACTTGGAGAATTCCGGTAAAAACGAATTAGCTGTTATTAGGAAATAAAGATTCCATTTTTTTATATCGATAGTTAAATATCGATTCTACTTTCTTGTGTACAAATAGCGCTCCTGCTATACTTCCTAAAAAAGACTTCCCAATATCGTAATGCAGAATGTCAGTCATTAACACCCCTTCGGGCACTGTTTTGAAATGGTGTTCGTGGTGCCATATATTATAAGGTCCTTTTCTCTGTTCATCCACAAAAAATAATTTGTCTTTGACATGTGTTATTTCAGTACACCAATCCATTTTTATTCCAAGAAATGGCGAAATTTTATAAGTAATAAAAAGCCCTTCATACATTTCTTCGGGGACTTCAGAGGTTATTTTAAATGTCATATCCTCAGGAGTAATTTCATTTAGATTTTTTGGCGAAGAAAAGAACTTCCATGCTGTATCTATATCAATAGGTAAAACCTGAGTGCTAATGAGCTTTTTCATTCATTGTATAACCTTTTTTGGTCGTTTTTGTTTCAAAAAGATTCGATTTATCTATTGTTTGTTTCATATTTGAATTATGAATCAGCGGTGTATGTTTTGTCATCAAATGGTGGAATTAATTTATGTTCATGGGCATTATCAATGTCCGAAATGTGGAATTAACAATTTGCCCTGCTGCGACGGTGATAATTGCCATACTGATTATACTAAATCCAGCAAATCAAAAAGTAACGAATCTGGAGGTGCAATAAAAAATGAAAATTAATTTATTAAAAGATATAATTTTCATTTTTACTATTCTCCTATGTACTAATGCAATAGTTGCACAAAACAGAATGGGATTTTCTTTTCTTTGGGGAGAAATGAAACCACACTCCTCATACATTGAACCTTTGCGGGCAGATGTTCGCGGTATTCAAATTTCAGCTGATTGGGATCGGGAGGTTATTTTAGAAAAGTTATTCTCAGTTAATTCGAAGCATTCATATTTGCCAAATTTCGGGGCTACTGCCTTGTATTTAGATATGGGACATCCTCAAACGGGTAATCAAGTGGCGTTGGGTGCAACAGTTGGAGGGAAATTTACTTTCGGTAAGTCATTTCATTTAGGATGGAAATACGCTCAGGGGTTTTCTTATTTATCTAAAAAATACGATTCGAGTACTATTCCCATTAATTATGGAATAGGTACACATGTGAATTATTTTGCACAAATAACAACCTATGCGCTTTTAGACTTGAATAACTTTGCAACCTTCAATATTGGATACAACCTCACTCACAGTTCAAATGGAAATTGGGAAAAACCCAATGTAGGCTTGAATGTATTAAATTTTAATGCCGGTCTTTATTATCGAATTTCTGATAATAAACGATTTCGAACGCATCGCAAATATTCGGCGTTCCCATGGTATGCAGGAGTAAAAATGGGTATTAGAGATAAAAGTTTGGAGTATCCTCATAAATCTTTTGTTTGGATTTTGGATTTAGGCTATAGAATACAAAATAATTCATCTGGATATTGGGACTATGGCTTAGATTGGTTTTATGATCCCAATTATTATTGGAATGATTTAGGGGATTTAATAGAAACACGAGAGAGTCAGATTCAGGAGTTGGGCGTTAGAGCAGGTAAGGTATTTTTATGGGGAAGGTTGGGATTGAGGTTTGATGCGGGTATATATGCCATTCAGCCTATGCACACTGAGAAACCTTGGTTTTATAATGCAATAGGATGGGAATACAGAATTCGAGACAATTGGCTATTTAGAAATAGATTAAAGGCTCATTTGAATAAAGCAGATTATATGGAATGGGGAATTCAATATTTGTGGTAAAGAAAAAGGAGGCCATTTTGGCCCCCTTGTCAATATTTTAACTGCGTTAAATTTAGAACCGTATACCCATTCTAATTCCATTATTAGAAGAAATTCCGAGATTGGTAACTGTCATTAATTTAGTTTCCACCGTTTTATCCGATACATTATCCCATTGTTGTTGGTATCCATTAAACTGGTGGTTAATTCCAAAGCCAATTTCCGCACCGATATATACATTTTCTACAATGTAATAATCAGCACCAAACAATAAGTTTACAGCAAAGGAATAAGCTCCAGAAATTGAATTTTCATATTGCCCGTCTTTTACATAAACGAAGCCATTTAATGTATTAGTTCCACTAGCAGAAGCACCGCCGGTTCCAAATACAAACTGACCTCCATAATAAGGTTGTAATTTACCCACGCCACCAATGTGCTTCTCTATTCCTAAACCAATACCCATACTCCAATTGTTTTGATCTTTAGTACCTGTTAACGTTCGGTCACCAGCATCATAGATCACTTCGGAATTGTTATAAAGTGAAGCAAGTAGACTGGCCCTTATGGCAAGATCTGGATGTAGGAAAAATCTATAACGCAAACCAGGAGCATCAAAGCTTATTGGACTGCTACCTACTTGAAGATTAAGTACAACCTCAGCAGTTTGTTCTTTGTCGGTACTGTAACCAGTTTGACCAAGAATAATGCTTGTACTCATCAGGCTGATGAGTCCTAAAAAAAATTTTATTTTCATAATGTTTAATAGCAAAAGTAAATATTTGTACTTGAAAGTATTTTTTTTGTGTAATGATTTTGAGATTAATGGCTTGTGGTGTATTCTTTTTTGTGCAATCTGCAATTGCTCAATTTGGATCTATTTGTGATTCGATCTCTCATTATAAAAAAAATACGGAACCCTCATTTTCAGGAAGTTTAGATGGTAGATATTCTTATATTTTAGGCAAATCTGTGGATATTTATGGATTAAGACTAGGTGCTGACTATAAAAAGTTTGCCGTATTTGGAGGGATTTATTTTACTGGTTTTCAAAGTGAATCACAAGAAAAAAGATTCTCATATTTTTATCTCAGCGGGACTGGGGAATACCGTTGGATACAAAATGATAGATGGCAATTTAATCAAACTGCTCAAGTTGGTGTTGGAATGGCAAATTTAGAGTTTAAGAATACCCAGGGGGAAACTACTTATTCAGACCACATAATAATTCCAGTTGAAATTGGAGCAAACGCAACCTATCGGGTTTGGAACTTTATTGGTATATCTGCGGGTATAGGAGCAAGAATTTCTGTAATTCCGGGATCTTATTTTTCAGCACCGTATTACACCGCAGGATTAGCATTCTTTCCAGATGCTTTTCCCCACTGGTTCTAGTTTTTGTTTGCTTCTTTCTCCTTATCTAAATGCTCAATAAATTCTGGAATCTTTTCCGCATCAATGCGGTTCGCAACAATCTTCTTGTTTTCGTCCAAAATATAAAGAGTAGGGCTAGCAATTACATAATAGGAATACAGTGCATCTGCATATTTCTGTGCTCTAACTTCTCCTCTTATTAGATTAGTGAAGTAATCCATTTTTGGATTGTCCTTTAAATATTTGTACCACTCTTTTTTCTTATCGCCAGAAGCAAGAGTAATCACTTTCCAACCTTTCTCTTTATGTTTTTCGTACATTTCAATCACCTTTGGCATAACTTCTTTGCAATGACCACAAGTAGGATCCCAAAACATTAAAATAGTGTACGGCGCATTGAATGAATTAGTGTTTATCCAAACGGAATCTTGATTTTTCAACTCTAAATCAGCTCCTGTAGCTCCAATTAATGAGTGAGAACGTCGATAAGCATTTTCACACATTTTAGAAACAGTATTGCTATCTACCCACCAAGCACGTCCTTGACAATATTGAGATAGTGCCATGTGAACAAAAACTCTGTCCAGTCCCATAATCTTGCTCGATTCAAATCTGTTGGTTAAATACCAGATGATATATTTTTCGTTTTCTATGCTGTTCTGACATTTCTGAAGTAAGAAGTTGCATGCATCAATACAACTATCTGCATCTGGCACAATAACTTTATCAAAATATAGATCTAATTTGTTCTTTAAGATATTTACAGGCATTCTTACAAGAGCATCCTCATTTAAATCTACATGATCCCAATAATGAGCTTTGTAATATTTGTAAGTATAGCTGCTATCTTTTGTTCCATCCTCTAAGGTTGGTAATTCTGTAGGGATGTCAATTAGGAACATAGAATATAGGAATCTTGATAAGATATTACCTGGGTGATTTGCAACAAATACGCTATCATAGTTGTTCTTTTCTTTAAGGATTTCTGTTCTAATAGGATCCCATTTTTCAATGTTCTCCTCAGAACTATCTTTTGCTACTTCTTTATCTACCTCAATCAGTTTTTCAATTATTGCAATTTTGTTCAATTGGTATTCAAGAAACTGTTCATTCTCATCGCAACCTTTAACTTTCCATGTTTGGTAATAGGTATGGCTATACCATGAAGTATCACAAGTAATTTGAAAATCTTGGTCATCGCCAATCAATAATTCGAAATAGTCGCGCTTTTCTGGTAATACAAAAAGATACATACCACGTTGGAGAAGTTTATTGCCAGTGAAACTAGCTATACCCTTGGCATCAACTACTGCTGTGTCACGAAGATATTTCCCTCCAATATGATGATCTGCTATGTATACCGTATCTCCCGTTTTTAATCCATTTACTTTAAATCTGATATTGTAGTCTCCACTAATTCGGCCATCCCATGCAGCGGTGTCCTTGATTTTTGGGTAAACTCCAACATTGCTAATTTTTTCAACTTGAAACGGTCTTTCGTATGGAGTTGTTTGTGCGTTACTACTGAAAATTCCAAATGAAGCTAAAACGAGAAGAATGATTTTATTTTTCATGCGTATTTTTACAATTTGTAAATTTAAGACAAAAATTAAACCAAAAAGTTGCATGTCCAAGGAAAGTGATGATTTCTACAATCGGGTTTTCGATGTAGTACGCCTTGTACCCCATGGAAGGGTTACCACATATGGAGCCATTGCGCGCTTTTTAGGTGCCGCAAGAAGTTCACGCTTGGTTGGATGGGCAATGAATAGGAGCCATAATATTATTCCAATAATACCTGCACATCGCGTGGTTAATAGAGCAGGTATTTTATCAGGAAAGGCGCATTTTAATGATCCAAATGAAATGCAGCGTTTACTAGAATTAGAAGGGGTAGTAGTTAAAGACGATCAAATAATTAACTTCGATGATGTTTTTTGGGACCCTGCTTCAATGGATCTTTGAATAATTGCCACCATTGTTCTTTGGGATATGGCGCACTCACCCGAATTTCAGATTTGTCTTTTACTATGTGCGGAGTAATTAATGTTCGAGCATGAAGCGCAATAGCTCTTCCTCTAAGGGAGTTCTTGGCGCCATATTTTAAATCTCCTAGAATAGGACAACCCATGTGTCCAAACTGAGCTCGAATTTGATGGAATCTACCTGTTTGTAGTTTTACCTCATATAAATTCTTGCCTCCATAATTAGCCAATAATTTGTAGGATAGGTGAGCTTCTTTAGAGCCTGTTCTTGGTCTTGTATATACATGTGCCCTATTTATTCTGCCATCCTTTGCAATATAATTAAACAATGTCCCCTCGTCCTCTTCCATTCTATTTTCTGTTAACAAATGATAAATCTTTGTATTGGTCTTTTCCTTAAAAATCTCGTTCAGTCGGGTTAATGCCTTAGATGATTTCGCCATTACAACAACTCCTGAAACGGGACGATCAATACGATGCACTAGTCCTACAAATGCCGCACCCGGTTTTTGATATTTCACCCTAATGTATTCCTCAACTAATTCTTGCAAGTGACGGTCTCCGGATGAATCTCCTTGTACGGGTATACCTGAAGGTTTATTGATAAAAATTAGGTGATTATCTTCCCAAAGTACATCTAACATAACTGCAAAAGTAGTTAGAAGTTGTCTTTTGTTTGATGTTTCTGTCGATTCCCTATTATTTTTGTTGAAGTTGAAGATGTTTACAGACTTTAGACCAAACGCAGCCAAAATTTTAAAGTTGGCTTATCCAGTTATTTTGGGTCAGTTGGGGATTGTGTTAATGGGAGTTGCGGATACAATCATGGTTGGGGATTTAGGTAAAGAATCTTTGGCAGCAGTTAATCAGGCGAATAATCTGTTTTTTATGCTTTCTGGATTAACCTTTGGGGTGCTATTTGCAATTAGTACTCTAGTAAGTGTAAAGGTTGGAGAGAAGCGTGCAAGTGATGGGTATACCATTTATCAATCTGGAATTTGGGTTTCACTATTATTATTTGTTATTCAGTTTGTTATAATGAGTGTTTTGATTGCTCAATTTCACCTTTTAGGGCAAACACCTGAAGTTAATTCTCTTGCTCCAGGCTATCTTAAAATCGTAGTATGGTCCATTCTTCCGCTCTTATTATTTCTTAATTGTAGACAATACGCCGATGGATTAGGGCATACTAAAGTTTCAATGGTATTGACTTTTCTTGGGTTAGGATTTAATGTTTTGTTTAATTGGTTATTTATTTATGGCCATTGGGGATTTCCTACAATGGGTGTTGAGGGTGCTGCCTGGGCAACTTTATTAAGTAGATGTATTATGACCATTTTAGGGATGTATTATGTTAGGTATTCTAAACTAATGTTGCAATACATCGAAAAAGGAAGAATAAGCTTTTGGGAAGCTCGAAAGCATACCATAGAAATCTGGTCAATTGGGATTCCAATAGCATTTCAAACATTTGCTGAATGGGCATGTTTTGCAATTTCTGGAATAATGGTAGGTTGGTTCGGTAATGATCCATTAGCAGCGCATGCAGTTGCATTAAATGCAGCTTCGGTTACATACATGATTGTAACAGGGATTGCTACTGCTGGTAGTATTTTTACTGGAAATGCTTTTGGAGAAAAGAACTATTATAAAATTAAACATCTTGGTCAAATTACTTTAGTTTTAATAGTTGCCTTTGAGCTTTTTAATGCTGCACTCTTCATATTGTTAAATAAGCCTATTGCCAATTTGTACAGAGTAGAGGAAAGTGTGCTTCCGTATATTTTACCATTGTTCTTTTTAGCCGCGGTATTTCAAGTTGCTGATGGTATTCAAGCAGGTGCCATGGCATTATTGCGAGGAGTTAAAGATGTGCGATGGGCGAGTATTATCTCCATGGTTAGTTATTGGGCTGTTTCATTGCCACTTTCTTATTTACTTGGTGTTATTTTTGGGGATGGGGTTTATGGAGTGTGGATTGGCCTTACCATTGGACTTTTTGTTGCAGCAATATTTGGTGTAGTTAGATTTTATAGAAACGTAAAGAAATGGGAAGAAGTAGTTTAAGATTGATTAATATCTTATTAGTAATGCTATTTGTGCATTGTGGCAAGGCGCAAATAAAATGGAATAAATGGCTGTCCTTGGAGATAGGTTCGGCATATGGAAATAGAATATTATTGAGTGCAAACCCATCAGCAACTTATGGATATTCCGAACAAGAATTATCAGATTCTTTTATAAAATGGGACGGCTATACAGAATTATATCATGCAGGGTTAGGAATCTATTTTCAGTCAAATCCTCAAACAACTTATTACCTCGGTGCTTCAGTTTCTGAATGGGGTTTTGAACGTCTCAAAGAAGGGAATATGTTTGGATTTCAACCACACCCTGAACTTAATGTTTACCCAGCACTTACTCAAGGTGGTACTCAGCAATTAATATTTCAATTTAAACAGCGCTATATAGAATTTACCAGTAGATACTTACATAAATTAAATGGACAGCGTTTACAATTAGGTACAGAATTTGAACTTTGGGTGTTGGGTGAAGCAAATATTGGATGGTTGATAGGTGATGAAATGATAATTAATAGCCGAGGATTTTCATTAGTAGAAGGTGATAAAATTGTGAAATACGATTACACAGAGAAATTAAATAGCGATGGTACAGTCACTTATGATAAAGTCATAAATCCCAAAATGAACGCATCAATGGGTATTGGAGTAAGGGCGGAATATCATCTAGACCAAAAGTGGTCAGTAGATGCTCTAGCAATAGTAAAATCTATGCTGAGTCCAAATCACACGGGAGTTTTAACCGGGGTAGGTCACCAATTTGGTATTCAATTGGGGATTCAATATAAAATCCCCAATTAAATATTTTATTTACCGTTTAATTTAGCCTTATAGTATTCGCGATTAAGATTCGCAATTACTGATAATGGAATTTCTTTAGGACACTCAGCAGCACAAGCTCCTGTGTTAGAACAAGCTCCAAACCCCTCAGCATCCATTTGGTTTACCATTGCTACTACTCGAGATTCACGCTCGGCTTGACCTTGAGGTAGTTCTGATAATTGAGTAACTTTTGCACCTACGAATAACATAGCAGATGCATTTTTACAAGCACTAACACAAGCCCCACAGCCAATGCAAGTAGCCGCTTCAAAAGCGGTATCTGCAATATCTTTTGGAATAAGAATACTGTTAGCATCTACTGCACTGCCTGTATTAACCGATACAAATCCTCCAGAGGCAATAATGCGGTCGAACGCACCTCTGTTGACAGATAAATCCTTTATTACCGGGAAGGCATTGGATCTCCATGGTTCTACTACTACAGTATCTCCGTCTTTGAAACTGCGCATATGTAATTGGCAAGTTGTAACTCCTTGTTTTGGACCATGTGGGCGACCATTAATAACCATGCTGCACATTCCACAAATACCTTCACGACAATCATGGTCAAATGCTACAGGTTCTTTGCCATCTTCGATTAGCTGTTCATTTAGTACATCGAACATCTCCAAGAAGCTCATATCTGGACTCGCTTCCACAGAGTATGTTTCAAATAACCCTGTTGTGTTTTGGTTTTTTTGACGCCAAACTTTTAGGTTGATTTTCATTGAATTTCCCATGATTGCTTATTTGTAACTTCTTTGTTGGATTTTAATATTTTCGTAATTCAATTCTTCACGATGTAACTCCCAGTTGTTTTCACCTTTGTTTTCCCAAGCAAAAACACAAGTAAAGTCGTTATCGTTTCTCATTGCTTCTCCCTCTTCGGTTTGATACTCTTCGCGGAAGTGACCTCCACAACTTTCATTTCTATTAAGTGCATCGTGACACATTAATTCTCCAAGTTCTAAGAAATCAGCCACTCTACCCGCTTTATCTAATTCTGGATTAAACTCATCTACAGATCCAGGAATTCGTACATTTTTGTAGAAATCTTCACGTAATGCTTTGATCTCTTCAATGGCTTCTTTTAAGCCCTTTTCATTCCTTGCCATACCGCATTTATCCCACATGATTTTACCTAATTCACGGTGGTAACTTTCCACGGATCTAGTACCTTGAATTCCCATTAATTGGTTAATTCTATCTTTAGCTCTTTTCTCAGCCTCGATGAAGGCTTCATGATCTGTTGGGATAGGCTTGGTATGAATTTCCTTACTTAGATAACTTCCAATAGTGTAGGGAATTACAAAATAGCCATCAGCAAGACCTTGCATCAAAGCTGAAGCTCCTAATCTATTTGCTCCATGGTCTGAGAAGTTTGCTTCCCCTAAAGCATATAATCCTGGAACGGATGTTTGTAATTCATAATCTACCCATAATCCACCCATAGTATAGTGAACAGCAGGATAGATTCTCATTGGGACCTCATAAGGATCTTCATCTGTAATCTGTTTGTACATATCAAATAAATTACCGTATTTTTCCTCTATCAATTCTTTCCCCAATGCTACTAAAGTGGCGTCGTCAGGATTTGAAATGCCTCGCTTGGTCGCTTCGGCGCGGCCATACTTTTCCGTCATATTATATTTGAAGTCTAAATATACAGCCATTTTGCTTGGCCCAACACCATATCCAGCATCGCATCTCTCTTTTGCAGCGCGGCTAGCTATATCACGTGGCACTAGGTTACCGAATGCAGGGTAACGACGCTCAAGGTAATAATCTCTTTCTTCTTCGGGGATATTGTTAGGTGCACGATTGTCATCTTTTTTCTTTGGTACCCAAATTCTACCGTCATTTCTTAACGATTCGCTCATTAAGGTCAATTTTGATTGATAATGGCCAGAAACTGGAATGCACGTTGGATGAATTTGAGTGAAACAAGGATTTGCCATTAATGCACCGCTTTTGTGAGCTTTCCAAGCCGCAGTTACGTTAGATCCCATGGCGTTAGTGCTTAAGTAGAATACATTACCATACCCTCCAGTACATAACAAAACAGCATGTCCAAAATGCCTTTCTAATTCACCAGTAACTAAATTTCTTGCTATAATACCACGAGCCTTTCCATCCACCTTAACAACTTCAATCATCTCATGTCGGGCATACATTTTAACATTGCCTAATCCAATCTGACGCTCAAGTGCAGAATATGCACCAAGTAATAATTGTTGTCCAGTTTGACCTGCGGCATAAAATGTACGTTGCACTTGTGTTCCTCCAAAAGAACGATTAGAAAGCGTTCCTCCATATTCTCTAGCAAAAGGAACTCCTTGAGCTACACATTGATCTATGATATTTGTGGATACTTCGGCAAGTCTGTGCACATTGGCTTCTCTTGATCGATAATCTCCACCCTTGATTGTATCGTAAAAAAGTCTGTAAACACTATCACCATCATTTTGGTAATTTTTGGCCGCATTGATTCCACCCTGAGCAGCAATGGAGTGTGCTCTCCTTGGCGAATCTTGAAAACAAAATGCCGAAACTTTGTATCCCATTTCTGCTAACGTAGATGCAGCACTTGCACCAGCCAATCCAGTTCCAACAACAATAATGTTCAAGTTACGCTTGTTAGCGGGATTTACCAACGGAACAGAACTTTTATATTGTGTCCATTTAGTGGACAACTCCCCCTGTGGTACTTTTGATTCTAATTTCATCTTAATTTATTTAATTAAACCCAAATGCATGACAACTGGAATAGCTGCAAAAATGAGTGGAATAACAATTGAAAAAACTACTCCTAAAGACTTAATCAATGGGGTATATGATTTGTGATTAACACCTAGAGTTTGGAAAGCGCTAGAAAAACCGTGCAACAAGTGATAACTAAGGCTAATACACCCTAATACATAAACAATTACAGCTACTGGATTTAGAAAAATCTCTACCATTTCATGGAATAATGTGTGCTCTTCTGTAATACCATGAGGTATTTCAAAACGACTTACTACCCAAAAATGCTTTAAATGAAGAACTAAGAAAATTAAAATTATGGTTCCTAATAATCCCATACTTCTGGAGTACCAAGTGCTGTTGGCACTTCCTCCATCAATTTGATAGCGTGACTTTCTTTTTTTACGATTATCACCAACCAGCCATAATCCTTGAACAATATGCAAAAGCAAACCTACAAAAAGGCCAATTTCTGCAGTGCGGATTAGCCAATTGCTCGACATGAATTCTGCAGCCACATTAAATGTAGCTCCGCCATCGTTGAAAAATACCATGGCATTGATAAGGCAGTGAACCAGTAAGAAAGCAATCAATGAAACTCCCGTCACCGCCATCACAAGTTTTCTTCCTAAGCTAGATGAAAACAAGAATGACATAACTCCCATATTTTTTATGATTTAAACCGTTTCCGCAAATTTAATAATTGCAGAGCACAAACGTTTACTCAATTACGCAGAATATCTATTTGGAAAGTTTCTAATCTAGAAATTAAACTCAAAATCATAAGCTAACACACAGTAGGATAATGGATAAGCCTAAAATAGAAATTGAATGATTGTTGTTGAATTTGACGCTATGTTTTAAACAATTAGATTCTGCTCAATTCCAGTTGTTGCAGTCTTTGAACATATTTACCAAAAATGTCAAATTCAATATTTATAATACTGCCCTTTTTAAGTTTTGATAAATTCGTATTTTCCCAAGTGTAGGGGATAATGGCTACTGAAAATGCACTGGGGAATGAGTCCACAACAGTTAAACTTACACCATTAATAGTTATTGAACCTTTACTCACGGTAATGCCTAGGCCGTCAGAATAAGTGATAAATATCATCCAAGAACCATTTGTATCATAAAATTCGTCTACAAGGCCTTTTGCGTCAACATGTCCTTGTACAAAATGACCGTCGAAACGCCCATCCGCTTTCATCGCTCGTTCCAAGTTTATTTCATCACCAATCTGCCAATTTGCCAAATTTGTTCGATCTAGAGTTTCTTTAATGGCAGTTACTTTATATGTTGAATTTTTTACATCAACTTCCGTAACAGTTAAACATACTCCATCATGTGAAAAGCTTTGATCTACTTTTAGTTCACATGCAATATGCGACTCGATTGTAAAACACTTATTTTCTCTGTCATTGTGAATTTCAACGATTTTGCCAATACCTTCTATTATTCCGGTGAACATAATAATCGAAAATAATAAAAAATGATGACATTAACATGGTATAAAACTGTTTTTTATCTGACAAACTGACACAAATTTCAGTTGGCAGAGTTATTGTTAAATATAATTAAAGGAAAAACTATGGCACGTAAAAATAAAGTAGAACAGCAATCAAAACAGGAAGAAGAGGAATTAAAAACTCAAGAAGAATATAATGAGGAAATTGAAAATGTTGACGATGAAAATAATCAAGATGATAGTGAAAAAGATCCAGTGCAATTAGAGAAGGAGAAATATCTTCGTTTATATAGTGAATTTGAGAATTTTCGAAGAAGAACTAATAAAGAGCGAATCGATTGGATGCAAAATGCGAGTAAGGATATTGTTAAGGAGTTGTTGCCAATTATCGATGATATGGAAAGAGGGATTAAAGCATTAAAAGATGCGGGTAATGATTCAGCGGTTGAGGGGATGGAATTGATATATAAAAAATTATATTCGACACTTGAAAATAAAGGGTTAAAGCCTATGGTTTCTGTAGGTGAGGTTTTTGATTCTGAAATACATGAAGCTGTCACTCAATTTACGGCCCCTACGCCGGAAATGAAGGGTAAAGTAATCGATGAAATAGAAAAGGGTTACTTCCTGAATGATAAAGTATTGAGATTCGCAAAAGTTGTAGTTGGAAATTAAAAGGAAATGAGCAAAAGAGATTATTACGATATACTGGGAGTTTCCAAGTCAGCATCTGCCGAGGAAATTAAAAAGGCCTACCGAAAGCTAGCTATTAAATATCATCCAGATAAAAATCCTGATGATAAAGAGGCAGAAGAGAAATTTAAAGAAGCGGCAGAGGCATATGATGTATTGAGTAATCCCGAAAAGAAGGGAAGATATGATCAGTTTGGTCACGCTGGTATGGGTGGTCAAGGCTTTGGTGGCGGGGGCTTTTCCATGGATGATATATTTAGTCAGTTTGGAGATGTTTTTGGAGATGAAAGTATTTTTGGCTCGTTTTTTGGTGGCGGCGGAGGCCGAAGAGGAGGTTCTCGTCGTACAGTAGGGTCTAATATTAGAATAAAACTGAAACTAACCCTTCCTGAAATGCGTAATGGGGTTGAGAAGAAAGTTAAGTATAAGCGCATGGTGGCTGCCGAAGGTGTGAAGTTTGGTAGTTGTAAACATTGCGGTGGATCAGGTGTGGTTAAGCAAGTCACTCAAACATTTCTGGGGCAAATGGCAACTCAAAGTGCTTGTCCAGTTTGTGGTGGTTTGGGCCAAATAATTGAGTCAAAACCTAGCGAAGCAAATGAACAAGGATTAGTTTCAAAGGAATTTGAAACAAGTTTAAAAATCCCTGGAGGTGTGGCAAACGGAATGCAATTGAGTATTTCAGGTAAGGGTAACGAAGGCCCTGCCGGTGGTGCATCTGGTGATTTGATAGTTTTAGTTGAGGAAATTCCTCATGAGGAGTTAACTCGTGATAATAATAATGTAATATATAATCTTTGGTTGAGCTTTCCTGAGGCAACTTTAGGTTCTTCAGTTGAGGTCCCAACTCTTGATGGTAAGGCCAAAATTAAAGTAGATGCAGGTACACAACCAGGTAAAGTTCTTCGTTTGAAAGGAAAGGGTTTTCCTGAATTAAATGGTTATGGGAAAGGCGACCAACTAGTGGTTGTGAACGTCTATATTCCGAAAAAAGTAAATTCTGAAGAAAAGGAGTTATTGCTTAAGCTCCAAGATTCCGATCACTTTAAGCCAGACGAAAAAGGAAAGTCTTCCTTCTTCGACCGGTTGAAAGAGATGTTTTAATTTTTCCTTTATGGGAATTTAGGATATTTCTGAAATTCAGGTTTGCGTTTTTCAAGGAAAGCGTTTTTTCCTTCTTGGGCTTCTTCGGTAAGGTAATAGAGTAAGGTAGCATCACCTGCTAATTCCATTAAACCGTGTTGCCCATCAAGCTCTGCATTAAAAGCACGTTTTAACATACGGATGGCCATTGGGCTAAGCTCCATAATGGTTTTACACCAGTCTACGGTTTCGTCCTCTAATTGCTCCAACGTGACTACTTTATTTACCAGTCCCATTTTTTCGCATTCGTTTGCTGTGTATTGACGACATAAGAACCATATTTCACGAGCTTTCTTTTGTCCTACATGGCGAGCTAAATAGCTAGACCCAAAACCACCATCAAAACTTCCCACCTTCGGTCCAGTTTGACCAAATTTTGCATGTTCAGCGGCAATACTTAAGTCGCATACAACATGGAGTACATGTCCTCCACCAATTGCATAACCATTTACCATTGCGATAACTGGCTTAGGAAGGGACCGAATTTTTTTATGTAAGTCAAGTACGTTTAATCTTGGAACCCCAGAATCATCAACATATCCACCAATCCCTTTTACATTCTGATCACCACCTGAACAAAATGCTTTATCTCCAATTCCAGTAAGAATTACCACAGAAACTTCTGGGGTTTCTCGTGCATAATCCATAGCATCTAGCATGTCCATAACTGTTTGTGGACGAAATGCATTATAGACTTCTGGACGATTTATAGTGATTTTTGCGATACCCTCGTGGAATTGAAAGAGGATGTCAGAATATTCTCGGATAGTTTCCCAATTTCTTGCAGACATAATACTGCAAAGTTAATACGGCAATGAATAAATAGGGCGGGGTTACATCATAAAACTTCCAGTTTTGTTCAGAAACCCCACCCAAAAGGTGTTAATTTATATTGAGTGCAATGCTTAGATTATAGGCAATTTTAAATAAATAAGCTTTGATTTTGCCCGATTCAACTTTGTCGCGATTAATCCATAATCTTTCAAACGAGTTTTGAACAATTTCTTGAGCATCTTCCGGGACTTTTATATTTTTGAGGGCAAATCTGTACAGAGCATTACTATAATCATCAACGATTTGGTTAAACTCTGCATCATTCATCCTAAGATTGTTTATATTTAACGAGGTGGAAGTAGATTTAGTTACAAAAAAAATGAAATAATATGGGAACAAGTCAAGAAGAATGGTTTAGCGAATGGTTTGATACCCCTTATTACCATCAATTATATAAGCATAGGGATGATTCTGAAGCGAGAGAATTCATAACAACCTTGTTATTTAAAATGGAATTGTTTGCGGGTGAATCTATTTTGGATGTGGCTTGTGGAAAAGGAAGACATAGTAGAGTATTTAATGAAAAAGGAATGAGAGTAACAGGTTTTGATTTGTCTCCAAAAAGTATAGAACAAGCAAAAATATACGAGAATTCTAATCTTGCATTCCATATTCATGATATGAGAAAATCTTATTCTAAGTGGGGAGAATTTGATGCAGCCGTAAATCTATTTACCTCATTTGGTTATTTTGATAGCAGAGACGAAGATGTTCAAAGCTTGAAAAACATTGCAAAGGTATTGAAGGACGAGGGTTTATTTGTACAAGATTATTTAAACGCATCATCGGTCATTGATAGTTTACCTAATAATGGGAAACAATCCATCGATGGGGTTTCTTATCTGTGGAAAAAACAATATCAAAATGGATTTATTACAAAAGATATTGATGTAAAAGAAGGTAAAGACAAATATCATTTCCAGGAGAAAGTAAAAGTTTATTCAAAAGATGAGTTGTGTGAAATCCACGAATCTTCTGGACTTACTGTTAAGGAAGTATTTGGGAATTATAAATTAGATCTTTTTCAAGATGATTCGCCGAGAATTATTATAGTATCACAAAAGAAATAATTCATGCATTTAATTGAACCACTGCAATATTGGGACGAGAAATTATTTAAACTAATCAATCAAGATTGGGCATCAGTTAAATTAGATGGTATAATGTATGTTTTGAGTTCAAAATATACATTCATATTCTATTATGTTGCTGCAATTACCTGGTTTATTATACGCTACAAGAATAAGTTTTACATTCCATTAATTACAGCATTATTAGCATTTGCTCTCGCCGATAGTATTAGCGCCAAGATTTGTAAACCTTATTTTGAACGTCTCAGGCCTGCATTTGAATCTGAGTTACATCCTCGTCTTCCTGATGGCCCTCCTGGAGGGAAATTCGGATTTGTTAGTTCCCATTCGGCAAATTCATTTGCTGTATATCCTTTATTGTTATTTTTATCATTTACAGCGGGAAGTAAAGGAAAATATATTATTAATAAAACCACTTATTATAGTTGGTTTGGATTTGTGTTATTCGTTTCTGCCGCAATCGCCTATTCAAGGGTGTATCTCGGAGTGCATTATCTGGGAGATGTTTTAGGAGGGGCAATTTTAGGATTTGTAATAGGAGTTAGCTTAAAATATATCTTTCAGAAATTGGTGTGGAATAATTGGATAGACTCAGACACTATTTAATTTTACATTTGTAACATGTCATACGAATTTATTTTAGTTCATGAAGAGCTTGCTCCCTTTGTAGCGGGTGTTCAATTGAATCGTCCAAAAGAATTAAATGCCCTAAATCTTCAATTAATGAGTGAATTGCGGTCTGCATTGGAAGATTTAGATGCAAATGATGCAGTTAGAGCAATTGTAATTTTTGGAAATGAAAGAGCATTTGCTGCCGGTGCAGATATTAAGCAAATGGCAGGGAAAGGGGCAATCGATATGTTAAAGATTGACCAATTTTCTACCTGGGATTCGATTCGTCGAATTAAAAAGCCAATCATAGCTGCGGTTAGCGGATTTGCTTTAGGTGGTGGTTGTGAATTAACAATGCTGTGTGACATGATTGTAGCAAGTGAAACTGCTCAGTTTGGCCAACCTGAAATAAATATTGGAGTAATGCCGGGTGCGGGAGGTACACAGCGTCTAACAAAGGCTGTAGGAAAAGCTCGTGCTATGGAAATGGTTCTCACGGGTAATTTTATCTCTGCAGAGGAGGCTAAAGAGGCAGGATTAATAAATAAAGTTGTGCCAGTTGAACTCTTCTTAGATGAAGCAATTAAGTTAGCAAAGAGAGTTGCAGAGAAATCGCCAATTGCAATTCAACTTGCAAAGGAAAGTGTATTGAAGTCATTTGATTCGGGATTACAAGAAGGTTTGTTTTTTGAAAGAAAGAATTTCTACACGCTTTTTGCTACAGAGGATCAAAAGGAAGGTATGGCTGCATTTATAGAGAAAAGAAAGCCAGACTTTAAAAATAAATAAATTGGTTTCCGTAATAGGAATTGGACATAAAAAAAGGCACTTCAATTGAAGTGCCTTTTTTTATTGATTGTTTTTATTATTTAACGTCTGCATATGCAGCATTAACGTAGAACATTTCTGTGCTTGAAACTTTCTTCCAAACTATTGCAACAACTGCACTATTAGAAGCATTGAAGTTCCACCATCCAAAACCATATCCAATTTGGCTCACTAAAGAAGCATCCCATGCGTCTTTTAAACCTTGAGATGGAGTAGAGTATTTGTAAGTTGCAGTTTTTTCAACTTCAGAACCGGCAGAAGGATTTGTCATATCGGCAGCATCACCAAAAGCAACTGGAGCATTTTTGAAAGTAGTACCACCACCAAATGTGTTACCCGCAGCGCTATATTTTGCTGATCCACGAACTATATTTTTATGAGTGATTTTCTGCCAAGATGAACCAACAACCTGAGCTGCATCAACACTTTTTTCAATTACTAATAATGAAGTGTAGTATTCTGCACCACTTTCTGGTTCAAGAGCTTTCATTTTATAAGTAATGTTAATGTTATTACCTGATGCAGCTGCTTTTACTGCAACACCTACCTCTGGACTAACAGCTGAATTGTAGTTGTTAGCAAACTCAAGAATTTGATCTTTGGTAACGGCACTATTTCCTAAAACTGAATTTGAACAATAGAATTGAGGGATGTATCCGTTAGGCTTAGATTGTTGGTAAAGTTCAACAGAGAAAGGTGCATAATACAATGAATCAGGGTTGTTTTTAGCTTCATCTGTAGTTAATGGAACCAAGAAAGACATTGAACTTAACGCTGGATGTAGGTCAATCATTACCAAATCATCGGTCTTTGAAGCATCCATAGCACTTTTGAAAGTTGGTGAACCAACTGAACCACATGGTCCGCACCAAGTAGCCGTATTATAGATTAATAATGAACGTTGCTTTTCAGCAACCGTTAAAGGAGCATCAGAAGTTCCTGATGTGTCATCCTTCTTACAGCTTTGCATGAATCCCATGGCACCAGCTGAAATCAAAGCAAGAAATACTAATTTTTTCATTTCAATTTTATTGATATAATTTCTACGAATTAAGAGATTTTTGTTTGCTTTTCCAATTTTATTGCTTCAGTTTATTAGTTGAAATAAAATGTATCCATGTATAAATTCTAAATTTACTTATTTCACCACGAAAGTTTTGATATTTCGAAATTGCTCTGCTTAATTTGAAACATTAAATTATGTTTAATCTAATTTTATTCGGACCTCCAGGCGCTGGAAAAGGAACACAGAGCGAAAAATTGCTTGCAAAATATAGTTTAGTTCACATTTCAACTGGCGATTTACTTCGTGCAGAAAGAAACGCCGGTACTGAATTAGGTAACAAGGCAAATGAATTTATCTCAAGAGGTGAATTAGTTCCTGATGAGGTTGTTATAGGAATGGTCCGAAACTTTATGAAAGAGAGAAGTGATAAGGCAGGATTTATTTTTGATGGATTCCCACGAACAATACCTCAAGCCCAAGCACTCGATCAATTGCTGACGGAATTTAATGCGCAAATTAATTGCGTATTAGGATTGGAAGTTGATGAGGATGAACTTGTAAAAAGATTACTGCTTCGAGGTGAAACTTCGGGTCGTGTTGATGATCAAAATGAGGATACTATCAGAAACAGGTTCCAAGAATATCAAAACAAAACTCTTCCTATACAGGAACACTACAGTTCCCAAAATAAATATCATGGAGTAGAAGGTGTAGGTGAAATAGACGATATTTTCGCATCGCTTTGCAGCCACATTGATAAATTAATTTGAGTCAAAAATTCAGAATAAACCGATCGGAATTGGATTCAATAAAATGGATTCTCTTCGATTTAGATAATACTTTATGGGATTTTGATAAAAATGCAAAAGAAGCACTAAAAGTATTATTCCATCGGCATAAACTAGAGTTTCATACTGGTTATCAAGTTGATCAGTTCATATATCTTTATGAAGATGTAAATAAAGCATACTGGGCAAAGTACGAAAAAGGAGAAGTAAGTAAGGAAGTACTGCGTACAAGAAGATTTACGGATACTTTTGAGAAAATGGGTTTACAACCTACACTTTACCCAAAATCAGTATGGCAAGAATATTTAGAGATATGTCCGGTAATGACTGAAATGATCCCTGGAGCATTGGAAACATTAAGGTTGTTGAAGCCACATTTTTCAATTGGCATACTAACAAATGGATTTGAGGTTACCCAGTCTACAAAACTTAAATGCTCTGGAATTGAACCATACATTGATTATTTCCAATCTTCAGAAAGAATTGGTATTGCAAAGCCATCCGGAGAGTTTTTTAAAAAGGCTTTAATGTCAATTGGGGTTAAAGAAGACGAAGTTTTATACATCGGTGATAATTGGAAGACAGATGTGCAAGGAGGAATCGATGCTACTATCAATACCTTTCATTATTTGTACGATTTATCCGTTGTAGATAAAACTGATGGCTACACTCAAAGCAAACACTTTATGGGTCATGTCGATGATTTGGTAGAATGGGCAAATTGGATTTTGACAGAAAACTAAGCTAATTATTCTTAACTTTGTAACATGAGAAAATTAAGCTCTCTTCTAATTGCTGCATTAGCTTTTCTTCAAGTTAATGCGCAAACATTTACAACAAAAGAACCAACAAAAGCAGATTATTTTCTAACTGCTGCTGGTTATCATGATTTAACTATTCATTTTGAAAATTTAACGCAAGAGCCTTTGGTACTTGCATATGAGAAAGTATATGTCGATTTCCCCGCAGCTTGGGGCTTCCAATTGTGCGATAATCGCAATTGTTTTACTGGATTTATTGATGGAGATACATTTACAGCTATACAGCCTGGTGATGAAACTAGTTCATTAAAATTAACGGTATATCCTCAGAATGTATTAGATACAGGAATAGTATCATATAAAATTTATAATAAATACAAGCCTGAGGATGTAGATACTATTGAATACCGTATTTATGTGGTATGGAGCGCGTCAACTCCCGAAGTTAGAATCGAGTCTAACTTAAAAGTGTATCCTAACCCAGTAAATAATAATCTCACTGTTTCTAATTCTTTTAATATTCAATCTTACTCTTTTTTCAGTAATACCGGCCAATTAATCCGTGAAGGAAGATTAGTTAGTGAAAAAGACACATTTACAATTGATTGTTCAGATTTGAAGGATGGTGTTTATTTTCTTCAAATGCTTAGTGAAAATAGCTTAAGAAGAAAGCAGTTTGTGGTAAGTCATAACTGATATTGAACAGATGGGTGTGAGTTTTTGGGCTTGGCCCGTTTCAATACTCGTCGGTGTTTTAATATCGTATTTTACATATAAAAATTTAATCGCAAAGTCACGGACTTGGATCATTCCTGCGACTTTGCGATTTTTAGGGGTTGGCCTATTGGTTTGGCTGCTTTTTAATCCTACTCTGATTCTTAAATCAACTCGATTCGAAAAGCCTATTGTTCAGATTTTTGGGGATTTTAGTTCTTCTTGTAAAAATGAATCTATTGCAGTAATTAAAACTCTAGATAGTTTGATAATGTCAAGGTATGGGAATAGAGTTGATATACAAAGAGTGGCTTTTAAGGAAAATCTGGTATATGTGAACAGTTGGGATTCAGTTGGAAATGAAAGTGTTTCGGAACTAACAAGACTAGATTTAGTTCAGCAGGATTTAAATTCTGTTAAAGATGAGGTTGCTGGGTCAATAATAGTCACTGATGGAATTGTAAATAAAGGGCAATCTCCTTTGCTCCAAGGTAAAACCAAGCAACCATTAATTATTATTGGTGTTGGGGATACTTTTGTTTACAATGATTTTGCTATTGAGTCCATTCATTCAAATCAAGAAGTTTTTGAAGGAAATGCTACTCAAATTGAAATTGATGTTAAAGCAATACAATGTGCAGGAATCCCATCAATTATTGAGGTTTATGATGGGAGAAAATTAATTTCAAAGACGGCTTGGACTCCTAAATCAAAAATTGATCGAGAAAAAATTTCCTTGACTGTAAAGTCTCAAAAAGAACAATTAAAGCTTACTGCAACTATTAAATCCAATAAACTCAACGAGGATAATAAATTGAATAATAACCTTGTGAAAATTATTGATGTTGTAAAAAGTAAGAAAGAAGTCTGGTTGATTTATGGAAAATTAAATCCAGATATTAAAGTTTTATCAGAAATTATTAGTAATAGTAACAGGTATCATGTAACATCAATTATTGAAGAAAATGTAAAGGGGATTTTCGGAGATATTTGTATTTTTCACGGTGTACAAAAATCACAATTGATTCAAGAATGTAGTAATAAGGATATCCCATTTTGGACGTTTTTAACCACTCCGAGTTCAATAGTTGTAGCAAATAGAATTTCGGGTGCTCAAATTTCCGGAATGAAAAGAGACCAATGGCAAACAATAACTGCCTACCCAAATGGTTTTTTTAACGATTTTTTAATTCCAGAATCTACCACTATTAGCAAATGGGGTGGCCTTGAATCTCCTATTGTAAAGGCATCTGCCTTGGAGGAGAATATTCAATTTTACCAGTCTTGGAATAATTTAAAAACGGATTATCCTTTGTTTTTCAAAAGTGCGAATCAAAAAAATCAACTGTGGTTTTTAGGGGAAAATATCTGGAAATGGAAATTGCAAAATTCAAGGATTACCTCGGGAAATAAAGTTTTTAAGGACTGGGTAATTGGGAACATAAATTGGTTGAGTTTAAGTACTGCAACTAGAAAAGGAATTAATGTTAATATTGGAAGTGGCGAATGGGTTGTTGGGCAAGAGAACAATATCTCTCTTTTAGAAAAAGATGCTTCAGGTAAACTTCGCATGGATACAAAATTAAAAGTTGAAATTTTTGATTCCACCGGAAAAAAAACAGATGTTCAAATTGTTAAAAATGCCAATTTTCAAATCATTAATTTTAAACCAATTTCAAGTGGTATGCATACACTTCGTGTAAGTTCAGATTTAAATCCAACACCGACAAATAAATTCTGGTTTGTCAAGAATCAGAGTATTGAGAAAACTAATAATGTGGCGAGGTTTGATCTATTGAGGAATTGGGCTAATCATAACGGTGGCCATCTCTATATGTCAACTAACCTGAAAGCCGTTATGGAAAGGCTAGCCGATTTTAAATTAGACTCTAAACGTTCCTATCAATATTCTAAACAAATGTCATTCAATGAATTAGTTTTCACCTTGATATTTTTAATTTTGTGTTTCTCTATTGAGTGGTTTTTACGTAAATGGTTCGGTAAAATATGAATATGCTTAATAAAAGAGTGGTTGTAGGCTTAAGTGGGGGGGTTGATAGTTCAGTTGCTGCGCTGTTACTAAAGAAACAAGGATTTGAGGTTATTGGTTTGTTTATGCGTAATTGGAATGATGCAGAAGTTACCTTAGAAGATGAATGTCCATGGATAGATGATAGCCGAGATGCGATGTTGGTTGCAGAAAAATTAAGTATCCCATTTCAAGTAATAGATTTATCCGAACTCTACAAAGAGCGCATTGTAGATTATATGTTTAGGGAGTATGAATTAGGGAGAACACCTAATCCAGATGTATTATGTAATAGGGAAATAAAGTTCGATGTATTTTTGGAAAGTGCTTTGAAGTTAGGAGCTGATTTTGTTGCAACGGGTCATTATGTAAGAAAAGGGCAGCTTGAAAACGGAGAGTATACCCTGGAACGTGGGTTAGATAGGAATAAGGATCAAAGTTATTTTCTTTGTCAACTGAGTCAATATCAATTAAGTAGAGCATTATTCCCAATTGGCGAATTGGAGAAATCTAAAGTTCGTGAACTAGCTAAAGAATACGATCTGATCACTGCGGATAAAAAGGACTCTCAAGGTTTATGCTTCATCGGTAAGGTTAGTTTACCTGAGTTTTTGCAGCAAAAGTTGAGTAGGAAGAAGGGTAGAGTGTTTGAGATAAGTGCGGATCATCCAGAAGTAATTGAATATTCCGAATATCTTTCATATGCAGATCCTATCGAAGCAGCTGAGAAAAGAATGGTGTTGAACGAAAGTATGGGTACAGATATTGGGGAACATAATGGTGCCCATTTTTACACAAGGGGGCAACGAAGAGGATTAAATATTGGCGGCAAATCTTTACCATTGTTTGTTCTTCAAACAGATGTAGACAAGAATATTATTTATGTAGGTCAAGGCGAAGAGCATTTAGCAATGTTATATAAAGGCTTAAGAATTAATGCGGAAGATGTGCATTGGGTGAATCCTTCCTATCAATTGATGTCACATGAAGGTAAAAAATATCATTGTCAAGTCAGATACAGACAAACGGCATTTGAATGTCAAATTTCCTTAAAATTGAACGAATCTATGATAGTTATTTTTAGTGAAAATCAGAAAAATGTCACACCAGGTCAATTTGTTAGTGTTTTTGATGGAGATAAATTATTTCTCAGCGGAGTAATTTCTCAATAGTTAGAATATAAGGGCAACATAATTAAAATAATTTCAGTCTTTATGGCGTTCAGTAATTTGTAATTACTGGATATACAATAAAATAAATTTAGCTGCATAGAAAGATGAAATTTAATGGTGCTGTGATAAAGAGAATGGGCTTACTCTTGCTTTTATTCTCTGTTTTTAGTTCAAAGGCTCAAATAAGCTCTACGGGAAAGTTATTCTTTATGACTTTTTTAGAAATGGAAACCCGCACCGGTTGGGGAGGAAATCCAAACCCATATCCTGATACTCTTTTAATATTTGTGACATCTGAGGTGGATACAAAATGTAAGATTGATAATCCTCGTTTACCGGGTTCTAGCTTATCCTATAATTTAAAGAAAGGTATTGTCAATAGAATAGCAGTTGATAACGTCTTTTACTATCCAGTGGGTTCCGAATTTAATTCGGCAGATATAAATTCGAAAAAAGGATTGCGCCTTCAGTCCGATGATCCTGTGAATGTGTACTGTATGAATCTTGAACTAAATCGCTCGGACGGAACATTTATTATGCCATATGAAAGCATACCCGCCGCACCAGAATATTATATTGTTAGCTTTCCCCCGAATGTAAGAAACGGGAGCCGTTATACTGAAAGTGAATTTGGTATAATTTGTATGGATGCTAGTTGTAAAGTTGAAATTACTCCAACCGCAGATACCAAGGGAGGAAAACCTGCTGGGAAAGCATTTACTGTAAATATGCAACGCGGTCAAGTTTATCAAGTACAATCTGATGATGCTGATGGTACTAATAATACGGATCCCGCAGAATACAGTTGGACCGGTTCAGGTGCTAAAGCGGGCGATATGACAGGTACAAAAGTAAGAGTGATTAATAGTTGTGCTAAGATTAATGTATTTTCAGGAACACGTAGTTCTTATGTGTCACGTGGAAACTGTGCCTCCGGCCTAAACGGAAAGGACCATTTATACACTCAAACATTGCCTACTGCAGCATTAGGTAAAGAATACGTTTTAATGCCCTATGCAAATCAACGAAATGGTTTTGTTTACAGAGTGGTTGCCGCACAAGACTCAACATATGTATACATCAACGGAACCTTAAAAACTATGATACCCAAGGCTGGTGATTGGATTACCCAAGAACAATCAAGTGATAACGCAGTTTCAGTTACCACAAGTAAGCCAGCATATGTTGCTCAGTATATGAAAAACGGTAGATGTAATGGGTGGAATGGTAGTAGTGATGGGGATGCCGCAATATTCATTTCTGCGGATGTAAATCAACGATTATTAACGACAATTGTGGGAACTGCTTCAACTAGCAATATGAAAAATCATTGGGTTAATATCCTGGTTGATCAATCTGCGAAGAAGGCGGTTAAATTCAACGGATCATTCCTAAATCAGAGTGTTTTTAATAATGTTGCCGGCGGGAAATATGCATATGCTCAGGTGAGTGTCAATAATTTTAGTTCAAACACAATTTCTTGTGATAGTGGATTTGTTGTTGTTGCCTATGGGACAGGACCTTATGAGAGTTATTCGTATAGTGCGGGAGCATTATTTGAAAGCGTAGAATATGATTTTAGTATAACAAGAAAGGGTAAGTGTCCAAGTGAACCAGTTACGTTGGTTGAGAAAAACACAAAAAAGGTAAAAGCGATCAAATGGAACTTTGGTGATGGTTCTCCAGAAGAATGGGGTGACTCTGTAGTACATAAATTTTCAAGAATTGGATCATATTATGCCGTAATGAAGTGTGTTGTGGAAAATAATTGCGGTGTTGACGATACTGTTGTGAGAAGTAAAATCATCAATGTTTTGCCTGGTCCTGTGTTGGAATTTCCTGATACAATGACCCAATGTGCCGATAAACTCAATCTTACTATTGAGGCGCCAATTTCAAATAAGTTTTTATATAAATGGCATGATGGCTCGACCAAATCATTTTTTGAGGCAACTTCAGACCAATTAGTGTGGGTTCATATTTCTGATACTTCAACCTTGTGTGAAGCCAAAGATACAACATATGTTAGACGAGCTAATACTATAAAAGCTCGATTTGACTATGATTCTGTTAACTTCTGCGATACTCAAAATTATTTCCGATTAGTAGATTCCACTCGTTTTAGAGATGATGCTTGGGCATATTCAAATTGGTGGATTCAAGATGCAATCACAGCTAAATTTTTTATAAAAGATAGTGTTAGGACCTTCGACGTAGTATTCGATACGGTTAGTCAGAATAGAATCGTTTATATCGTTGAATCTCAAAAAGGATGTAGGGATACATTAGATACACTTATTGAAGTGCATAGTTTCCCGGTAGCTGAACTTCTAGCCGAGTTTGATCCCGTTGCTTGTGAAAATAGAGATATCACTTTTATAGATAGTAGTCAAACGGTTTATGGTAGGGGAGTTACATATTGGGAATTTAGTGATGGAACTACAGATACCAATTCAAATCCTGGAACACAACCTTGGATACTTCATTCATTTCCAAGTAATGATACATTCACTTACAGAATGATTACAGAAACTAAATTTGGCTGTAGGGATACTGTAGATAGTATGATTGTCGTCTATCCCAGGACTGAAACGGCCATAGGTATAAAAGTTGTGGATTTGTGCCTAAATCAAAATGAATTTGAGTTTTATGATAATTCTCTTATTGATTTTGGATCTTTTAACGACCAATGGTTAATAGATGGTCAAACCTATGATGATAAAGGAGCACTTACCAATATTAATTTCAAAGACACAGGTTACCATATGGTTAGGTTAACCACAAAAACAGATTATGGATGTACAGATACCATATTTGATTCAGTTTATGTTGCAATGGAGCCCAAAGCCATTTTAGTTGTTACTGATTCCAATCAGTGTCTTGGATATAATGAGTTTACCTTAGAATGTCAGAGTGTTGCATTCGGAACTAATTCACTTACATCTCGCAGTAATTGGAAGTTTGAAGATGGAACAACGGCCTATGCTAAGATTGTTCCAGGAAAGTCTTTTTCTGCAAGTGGTAAGTTTTGGACAAGACTTATTGCGGAAACTACTCTGGGTTGTTTGGATTCTACAGAAGTTACTCTTGAAGTATTTGAAGATCCAGATGCTACAATAACACCAGATAATGCAGTTCAATGTTTTACCGGAAATTCATTTGATTTCACCACAAAAAATGTTTGGACCAATACAAGTATTGGAATAAACCAAGATTGGGATTTTGGAGATGGTACTAATAAGAAATCGGTTGCATCTCAACCCGATGAAGTATTTAATAAAACATACGCTTCTGCTGGTAGTTATTTAGTTACACATATTGTGACTTCTGCTCAAGGTTGCGCTGATACGGCAACTACCAATGTGGATGTAGTTTCAAGCCCTGCTGCTGACTTCACTATGAATAAAGATACTGCTTGTTTTTATTCCCAATATTTCACATTTACGGATATAACAAATTACACCGGAACTTATAATGTGGAGTGGCGTTATAGTGATGGTACTCCTTCAGACTTTTCATCTGTGGTAACTGGCAAGAAATTTACCTTGGGTGGGAAGAAAAATATCAAGTTATTGGTAACTACCTCAGAGGGTTGTACGGACTCTATAGAAAAAGCAATAGAGATTTTCCCAGTTCCAGTTGCTAATTTTACCATAAATAACAAACAACAATGTCAAGATAATAATTCCTTTGTATTTTCAAATACTACAAATGAGAATGGAACAAACAGTTGTACTTATGATTGGGGAATTCTTGGTCCATCAACAGTAACTTATAATGGTAAATCGCTACCTAATCAAACTTTTACCCAGGTTGGTACCTACGATGTTGGCTTATTAGTTACCTCTGATAAGAATTGTGTATCGTCAATGACAGATGCACTTTTCGTTAGGGAAAATCCAACCGTAAGCATAACGGGAGAAGATCAATGTGTATTTATACCTGTTCAATTCACTTCTAACCTTACATTAAACTCTGGTACTGCAACGTATAATTGGAATTTTGACGATGGCGGAAGTTCTAACTTAGACAACCCTACCCATACGTACAATCAATCAGGAACTTACAATGCAAGTTTAGTGGTTACTAGTAACTACGGTTGCACTGGGACATCAAATACTTGGCCATTGACAATTTATGAAAAGCCCAAGGCAAGTTTCACTTCAGAGTATTTGTTATCGCGTGGATTAGAAACAGATTGGAGTTTTACATCAACCGGGACAGGTGCTGATAATTTAAATTGGTATTTTGAGGATGGGCAGTTTGCAACAGGGACAGGACCAATATTCAAAACATTTAGTTCAACTGGTGATTTTAATGTGAAATTAATTGCATCTACCAACGCTGGTTGTGCAGATAGTATAACAACTAGCATTTTCCTGAAGCCAGAATTATTAATGTGGATTCCTAATACGTTTACACCTAATGAAGATGGATTGAATGATAATTTTGGTCCATCTGCCACATTTGGTTTGGAGCGTTATCAATTACAAATATTCGATAGGTGGGGAGCAAAAATATTCGAAACTACAGATCCAGAAAACCGTTGGACAGGTCATGATTCTGAAGGAGTGCTTGTGCCTGAAGGAGTTTATGGATATCATTTATTATTTAGATATGTAGATAATAAGTTATATGTATATAAAGGTACAATCACTGTGCTATATTAAAATACGATGATTAACGTGTGTGCAATATAGATTACAATAAAAAAAGCCTTCGAAAGAAGGCTTTTTTTATTGGGCTATTTTAAGTTTAACCTAAATATGTTTTGAGTATTTTACTCTTGCTTGATTTTCTCAATCTACGCAATGCTTTCTCTTTAATTTGTCGAACACGCTCTCTTGTTAAACCAACTTTATCTGAAATGTCTTCTAGAGTATGCGCAGCATTTCCATCGAGTCCAAAATAATATTTCAAAACGTCTCTTTCTTTATCGCTTAAAGTAGATATTACACGGTTTATTTCGTTTTGTAATGACTCATTCAATAGTGGCATATCAGGGTTCGGTTCGTCATTGTTATCTAATACACCTAATAAAGTATTATCCTCACCTTCTGCTAAAGGTGCATCTATACTCAAATGTCTACCGCTAGAACGAAGTGCATTTTCAACTTCAGTAATTGCAATATCTAATGAGTCGGCTATTTCTTGTGGCGTTGGCTCACGCTCTAATTCCTGTTCTAATCTTGCAGACGCCTGTGTTATACGTCCAAGGCTACCTACTTTATTTAATGGTAGTCTAACTATTCGACTTTGATCAGCTAGCGCTTGAAGAATTGATTGACGAATCCACCAAACTGCGTAAGAGATAAATTTAAAACCACGGGTTTCATCAAAACGCTTTGCTGCCTTAATTAATCCCATGTTTCCCTCATTAATTAGGTCTCCTAAAGTTAAACCTTGGTTTTGATACTGTTTAGATACAGAAACAACAAAACGTAAATTTGCATTTACTAATTTTTCTAATGCAGCTTGGTCACCTTCTCTGATTCTTCTGGCTAATTCAACCTCTTCTTGTGCGTCTATCATTGATACTTTTGAAATTTCGTTCAAGTATTTGTCTAATGATTTATTTTCGCGATTGGTAAACTGTTTTGAAATTTTAAGTTGTCTCATGTATTGCTAACGTTTTTAAATTAAATATTTTTAGCCGTGCAAAGGTACAAAATAATTGATTTTTTTACAAGTTTTAATTACTAATGTTTGACCCTCTATTAGGGATTTCCAAAGAATTGGAAGGCTGAAAAAGCACTCAAATATGCAATTGCTCCATACAAGAAAAATAATATAATCGACCACTTCCAAGTTTGAGTTTCTTTTTTCAATACAGCCATAGTGCTAATACACTGAAGAGCAAAGGCATAAAATAACATCAAACTTATTGCGTATCCTATTCCGTAGGCTGGTTTTCCTGTTTCTGGATTAATTTCGGATTGCATTTTCTTTCTGATACCAATTACATTTTCGTCTTCGGCTCCTGTTTGAAATAATGTACTCATAGTTCCAACAAAAACTTCTCTTGCAGCAAAAGATGAAATTAATGCTATTCCTGTTTTCCAATCATAACCTAAAGGTTTAATTGCGGGTTCTATCATTTTACCCAAGTGTCCGGCATAGGACGCTTCCAGTAAATAACTTTGTTCTATTTGCTCTATGCTTTCTGGATTTTTTTGTGCTATAATTCGAGCTTTATTACGCGCTTCTTCCATTGCCTTATCTGGTCCAAAGCTTGATAATACCCATAGTGCCATGGAAATGATCACAATTATTTTTCCTGCTTCGTTAAGGAAAGACTTGCAGCGTAGCCATGCTCCATTAATTACTGTTTGAATTCTAGGTGCTTGATAGGTGGGTAGTTCTAATACGAATTCCGATTGTTCCTTCCCTTTACCGAGCATTTTGAAAAATATAGCGAATAATATGGCCATAATAATTCCTGCAAAGTATGCGAGAGTCATTATTAAAGTTTGTGCTGGAATGGGACCCCATAAAACTCCTGCCGGAACTATTAATGAAGTCAATAATATATATACAGGAATGCGAGCGCTGCAACTCATTAGTGGCACAACCAACATGGTGGCAAGTCGTTCTGAGCGGTTTTTTATTGTTCGTGTAGCCATTATCGCAGGAATTGCACAAGCAAAACCTCCTATAAGTGGAATTATTGAACGTCCGTTTAATCCAAGTTTCCTCATTAACTGATCAGACAGGAAACTCGCACGAACCATATATCCACTATCCTCTAAAATACCAATAAGGAAGAAAAGAATAAAAATTTGTGGTAGGAAAACAATTACCCCTTCTAATCCACTTAACAAACCACTATTTACAAAGTCTACAACATATTCATTTGTGACAATTTTGGATGTTTGACTTCTTAACCAAGAGAAAGAGTGTTCAATCCAAGTCATCGGGTAATCAGCTAAGCTAAAAACACCTTGGAATATTGCTAGCATAATGCTAAAAAAGATAAAAAAACCAATAACAGGATGAGTTACCCATTTGTCAATTTTTAGTGTATTCCCTTCTCGTTTTTTATTTTCTCTGATTACTACTTTTTTTACAACTTTATCAATATCATTATACCTTCTCAGAGTTTCAGTAGAAATTCCTCTATTAGGTTTGCCCTCTAAAAAACGTGAAAGTTTTTCATTCATATCAGCATTTTCAGATAAGGGTTTGCCAACTGAAAATTGAGAGAAAAGACCTTCCACCGGTTTTATATCCTTAGTTATTCTTGGATTGAATGAAATAATAGAAATTCCAAGAATCGATTTTAATTCGTCAGTATCAATTTTTATATCTCGTCTTTGTGCAGAATCTTCCATGGTTAATATACAAACTGCCGGAATTTTTAATTCAGCTACCTGTGATAATAGGAGAAGATTACGTCGAAGATTTGAACTATCTAAAACATAAATGATTGCATCAGGCTTGGGAGTGCCCTTGCCGATTAAGTTTGAAACGACAACATGCTCATATTCTGAATTTGTAAAGAGACTATAAATTCCGGGTAAGTCTACCAATTCAAACCATTCATTGCTAATTTTTACTTTCCCCTCATGGGAATCAACTGTAGTGCCAGGGAGATTTGATGTTTTTTGATTTAGCCCGGTTAACCTGTTAAATAAGGTTGACTTACCACAATTCGGATTACCAACTAATGCTACGCGTCTCACTAAATAGAAGTTTCAAGTTCTTCGTCCGTTTTAACCACGATTTGTTCAGCTTCAGACAAACGCAATCCCAAGACGTATGAATCTATTCTGAATGCAACGGGGTCACCACTTGGGGCTGAATATAGCTTTACTATTTGAGTTCCGGGTACACATCCCATTTCTGCTAATTTTTGATTTAAATCACCTTCAGCTAATTTAATAATTTCGGCAGGACAGTCAAATCTTAAATCTTTAGCAGTTTGCTCACTCACAATGCAAATTTAGAACGATTTTAAATAAGAACCAAGATTTAGTCTTCTATTGAAGAGAAAATATCATTTATTAGAGCAAAGTATAAACGATCCGTACCACTTACAACCTCATCAATTGAACTGTAAGTTGAATTTAATCTCTCGTGCTCATCTTTCAACACATACAAAATTAAATCAATATTCGTGAGGTTGTTTTGACACCAAGAAGACTCCCAAATATTTTTGGTGAGTTCATATTGGTATGGTTTTACACTTTCATCTGCAGAAACGAAGTAGTCTAGTCCATTTTTTAATAACTCATATTGATGTTCCGGCAATAATTCAGGTAATACTTTTAAATAGAAATCTGCTGAATTAATTAAATTATTATTCAAATTAATTGAATGCGCAATAGCTGCTTGAGTTCTGAAATTACTGGAGTAATTTTTATTCAAAGCAATGGATTCTAATACCTTGGAGTATTTTAATTCGTCTTTCAACTCATATTTAGCATTTAATATCCAATTTAAAGTATTGAAAATTTGTATTTCCTCAAGTGTTTTAGGTTGATACAAGCAGTGGATTAAATTGCTATCCAAACTATAGTTAATAAAATTTGAAAATGCATCTTCATTTTTTTTGTAGTCTAACATGTAAGACCAATGTTTATTGCGTTGTTCAACAATTCCTTGTGCAATAAATTTCTTTTGAAGTTTTTTATATTCCCTTGCAATTACTGAATCGTCAACCAATAGGTTGTAATGTAACAAGTTTAAGTCATAATCATGAACTCGACCATCATTTATGTCACTGAGCCTTTTAAATACAGGAATGAATTCTTTTGCCGTTTTTAACATGGAAACTGACAACGCTAAAGAGTCCGAGATTATTTTTTGCTTTGTGCTACTGTAATTAGACTCAAATTTTGCTATAATACCATCCAAAACCAATTTGCCAATTCTACTCGATGCTACTAGTTGTTTTTTAATGCTGTATACAGATTCCAAAGAATTAACATTATTTAAGGCCATTTCTCTTTGAAATTTTTTTAATTGAATGTTTCTCATGGAATCCAAAACATCAAAGAAAATTTCTTCGTCAAAGGATCTATGATATGTTAATCCTATTGTGGTTTTATTTGGGTCTACTACTAAGAATTCTGGTAGTTTTTCACCTAAAACTAGTGTGTACTCTCTTTCATTTGAATTCAAAGTAATTTTGGTCAATGTGTATTCAGATTTGGCAGGAGATTTCCATAGAATCTCTAAGTGGAATGCTTTTGGATTAACTAATTCTTCCCTTTCAACCTCATCGGCTTCTATATTTGAAATCCCCACTGATGTGATTTTTAATTCATATTGATTGTTAATCGAATCAAAATCTACGTAATAGGATATATTACTTTGGCCTTGTTCGAAATACCATGAATTAAAAAAGTAATCCATATTTCTACCCGTAGTTTCTTCAATACATTTCTTCCAATCATAGGCAGTTCCATTTTTATAACTGTTTGTTGTTAGATAAAGTTGGATACTTTTTCTAAATGCGGCATCGCCAATTTCACTTCTCAGTAAATGGAGTATTTGTGCTCCACGGTTATATCTAATATCATCGAATAGGTCATTTGGATGCTTAAATTTATAATCTATAAGTGGACTGTTTTTAGGGTTAATTTGACTATTCTCATCCATCCATAAATCGGCATTAAATTTTCCATATTTATACTCTCTCCATAAATATTCCGAATAGGTTGCAAAACTTTCATTCATTGACAAGTTTGCAAATCCGTCCATAGTAACTAAGTCGCCAAACCAATGGTGGAATAATTCATGTGAAATATAGTCTTCGTAGTTATAACTGCTGTCTTGAAGCTCTTCTCTATGCAGAGTTGCTGTAGTATTTTCCATCGCACCACTCACAAAATCTCTTGCAACAACCTGCGCATATTTTTTCCATGGGTAAGTTACACCTGTATAGTTGGAAAAGAACTCAATCATTTCTGGAGTATTTCCAAAAACAACTTTTGCATGGCTTTCATATTGAGGCTCTATATAATAATCCACATCAATATCTCTCCATTTATCTTGCACCTTCACCCAATTCCCAATTGCAACCATGGTGAGATAAACAGAGTGTGGTTGATCCATTAACCAAATGTCTTGTCTCATTTTATTGTCCATCTTAATAGAAGACTGAAGTGTGCCATTGCTAAGTGTGGTCAAAGAATCTGGTACAATTAATTCAATTCTATGCGTGTGCTTTTGGTTGGGTTGGTCAATGGTGGGAAACCAATGACAATTAGATTGAGGTTCTCCCTGTGTCCAGAATTGCATTGGAATAAATGGTCGTTCATTATCTGTATTAATAAAGTAAGCACCTTTGTCGTCTCTTACAGCAGTATGCGATAAGTTTAATTCATGTCCTACAATTCTATCGGGGTTAGCTATATATTGGATTTTAATTTTTTGTAGCATATTGGAAGTCACTGGAGACGGGAACCGTAGTATCAAATGTTGTGAATCTGAATAGGTGTAATCTATTGGATCCGAGTACGGAACTTTTATATTATCTGGAATAAAATAAGAAACACTCAATATATCCATTCCGTAAGCATCAAGAACTAGGCTGTCCTGTTGATAGAAATAAGGTTTAACTTCTATGATCGCATTTCCACTTATTTGATGATTTTCCCAATCGAAGGATAATGTTAAATCCGTATGCTGAACAACCCAGTCCTTATTTGCTGCTGATTGCCATTGGACTTCTTGGGTTGTTTCAGGAAATTCATCCCATCCTTCTATACTTTCTTCAGCTCCCCAATCTTCGGTTAATTCTAATTCCTCATTGAACATTTGTCCTCCACATCCCCATAAAAACAATGGGGAAATAGCTATTATTAATAGTTTTTTCATTTTAGTAATTTTTAAATAAATCCCAAGCCACTAGTGCTTGTTTTTCTAGCATTTCAATACCACCGACACAATACCAACCAAATTTACTCGCCTGTTTCATTAAGGAGGTTTCTCTTGGATTATAAATAATGTCAATGAGAGTGTTAGGTCCTTCGAATTGCTCAAACGGTATTTCAATAAATGCACAAGTATTCGGGCTCATTCCTACGGGCGTTGTATTGATTATAACAACGTATTGTTTAATAGGAATATTGTAAATATCTGAATAGTTTATTTGCCGATTTTGTGGAGTTCTTGAGGCTATCGAAAACGGAATATTCTTAGTTTTTAGATAAGCACTAACTGTTTTTGAAGATCCGCCGCTACCTAAAATTATTGCATGAGATATGGGATGTGTAACTTGATTAAATAATTTCTCGAATCCGTTAAAATCAGTGTTATATCCGTTCCATTTTTTATTGTTGATTACAACTGTATTAACCGCTCCAATTGATTTTGCACTTGGCGAAATTTCATCTAAAAGTGAAATAATTTCCTCTTTAAATGGTATGGTGACATTAAAGCCTTTTAAATTCGGATAATTATTAGAAATAAACTGTTTTAAGTCTTTAATTTGGTCCACTTCAATCAAGTGATAAATAGAATTATCATATCCTTCTTTTTTGAAGAATGTATGGAAAATCTCAGGAGACCTCGAGTGTCCTAATTTTTCACCAATTAAACCTAATTGGATTTCTTTCCCCATTGCGCTTTTATAAACTGCACAACCATTGGAAGTAAAGAAATTCCGATGATTCCAAAAACTACAGTTTCAAAATGATCCTTTACCCATGTATTATTACCGAGAGCATAACCTAAAGAGGTTATTGATGTTACCCATAATATAGCCCCTGTAATACAATATCCGATGAACTTTCCATACGTCATAGAACCCATTCCTGCAGCAAAAGGAGCAAAAGTTCTCACGATAGGGACAAATCGGGCCATGATAAGGGTATATCCTCCATGTTTTTCGTAGAATTCCTCAGTTTGAGTTAAATATTCTCGTTTTAGAAAGCGCCATTTTAAGTCAAAAATTCTAATACCAATTCTTGAACCAATGAAGTAATTGGTATTGTCGCCTAAAAGTGCGGCTAGTATTAATAGAGGTATTAAGATATATATATTCAGTGTATCATTAAGTGCAGCAATAGATCCTGCCGCAAATAATAACGAGTCACCTGGTAAAAATGGCATCAATACTAGACCTGTTTCTACAAAAATAATTGCAAACAAAATTAGATAGGTGAGGTTTCTGTATTCTTGCACAATCATTTCTAGTTTTTCGTCTAGGTGTAACAACCAATCGCTTGCTAAATCTAATATATTTAAGTATGTCATCGAACTAACGAGGCAAAGGTCAGTGTTTCTATCTAAAAATCATTATTTTTGAAATATGCGCAAGATATTTTTTCTGTTTTTGGTTGGCTTAATTGCAACAGCCACATTGTCATCATGTGGTAGTTCAAGGCCATTACATAAAAAACGAGGAGGATGTAATTGTGGTTTTTAATATAACACAGGAAATTCCCTGTTGATCTCATACGATTAGTATTTGCAGACCTTAAATTACATTGATTTTGTAGAAGTTTTTATAGTATCAATACCCTTACACAGATTAGTGAGTCTATAATTATTCATTATCTTTGCAGAAATTTTGACTATGTCTACAACATCAACATACGTACCGTACAAAGTAAAAGATATCTCATTAGCCGAGTGGGGTAGAAAAGAAATTAAAATGGCCGAGGCAGAAATGCCAGGTTTGATGGCACTTCGTGAAGAATATGGACAAACAAAACCTTTAAAAGGTGCACGTATTGCAGGTTGCCTTCACATGACAATCCAAACTGCGGTTCTCATCGAAACATTAGTAGAGTTAGGCGCAGATGTAACTTGGAGCTCTTGTAATATTTTCTCAACTCAGGATCATGCTGCTGCTGCAATTGCTGCTGCTAGTATTCCAGTTTATGCTTGGAAGGGTATGAACGATGAGGAATTTGATTGGTGTATAGAGCAAACATTATTCTTTGGAGAAGATCGTCAACCATTAAATATGATTCTCGATGACGGAGGTGATTTAACAAATATGGTGTTAGATCGTTATCCCGAATTAGTAGCTGAGATTAAAGGTCTTTCTGAAGAAACTACTACAGGTGTTCATCGTTTATATGAGCGCATGGAGAAAGGTACATTGCCGATGCCCGCAATCAATGTTAATGATAGCGTTACTAAAAGTAAGTTCGACAATAAATACGGTTGTAAGGAGAGTTTGGTTGATGCAATTCGTCGTGCAACTGATGTCATGATTGCTGGTAAGGTTGCTGTAGTTTGTGGTTATGGTGATGTAGGTAAAGGTTCAGCTGAAAGTTTACGTGGAGCGGGTGCTCGCGTTATGGTTACTGAAGTAGATCCTATCTGTGCACTGCAAGCGGCAATGGACGGTTTCCAAGTGGTAACACTTGAAACAGCTGCGCCATTAGTGGATATGGTTATTACTGCAACCGGGAACTGCAATATTGTTACTGATAGACACTTTAAAGCGATGAAGGATAAAACAATAGTTTGTAATATCGGTCACTTCGATAATGAAATTGATATGGCTTGGTTGAATAAAAACTATGGCGAATCTCGTTACAGTGTTAAGCCTCAGGTGGATGTATTTAACGTAGATGGTAATGAAATTATAGTGTTAGCCGAGGGAAGATTAGTGAACTTAGGATGCGCCATGGGACATCCAAGTTTTGTAATGAGTAATAGCTTTACTAACCAAACATTAGCACAAATTGAACTTTGGAACAATAGCGAGAAATACGAAAATAAAGTTTATGTATTGCCAAAGCATTTAGATGAGAAGGTTGCTCAATTGCACTTAAATAAAATTGGTGCAGAATTAACCGTACTATCGAAAGTACAAGCTGATTATATTGGTGTGAAGGTTGAAGGACCGTTCAAACGTGAAGAGTACAGATATTAATTCTGAAATTAATAAAACTAAAAGAAGCCGTTGCTATACAGCAACGGCTTCTTTTTTGTCATCGCTTATATCATTTTTCTCAACTATGAGATTCTCAATGATGAAATCTTGACGGTCGGGGGTGTTTTTACCCATATAATACTTGAGAAGCTTTTCAATATTTGCATCTTCTTTTAATATCACGGGTTCTAGTCTGATATCTGGACCAATGAAATTACTAAACTCGTCAGGCGATATTTCTCCTAAACCTTTAAATCGTGTAATCTCAGGTTTTACTCCAAGTTTATTAATTGCATCGACTCTTTCTTTATCGCTGTAGCAATAAATGGTTTCTTTCTTATTTCTAACTCGGAATAAAGGCGTTTGTAGAATATAGAGATGTCCATTTCTTACTAAATCTGGAAAGAATTGAAGGAAAAATGTCATCATCAATAAACGAATGTGCATTCCGTCTACATCGGCATCAGTGGCAATTACTATTTTGTTATATCGAAGGTTATCAAGTGACTCCTCAATATCTAAGGCGTGTTGAAGTAGGTTGAACTCTTCATTTTCATAAACTATTTTTTTGCGAAGTCCATAGCAATTTAGGGGCTTACCACGAAGAGAAAAAACTGCTTGTAAATTTGGGTTTCTACTTTTTGTGATACTTCCCGAAGCTGAATCACCCTCAGTAATGAAAAGCGTGGATTCATGTCGATCTTCATTTTTTGTATTGCTGAAATGTGTTCTGCAATCACGCAGTTTCTTATTGTGTAAACTTGCTCTCTTGGCCCTTTCTTTCGCAAGTTTTTGAACTCCTGCCATGTCCTTACGTTCACGTTCGTTCTGCAGGATTTTCTTCAATAACGCATCTGCTGTGGCTGGGTTTTTATGTAAGTAATCATCAACTACCTTTTTCACAAACTCAAACATGGCCGATTTTAAAGAAGGGCCTTCAGGGAACATTTCTGTACTACCTAATTTAGTTTTTGTTTGACTTTCAAAAACAGGTTCTACTACTCTAACAGATATAGCGGCAGTGATAGACCCTCTAATGTCAGAGGGGTCATAATCTTTTTTATAAAATTCACGGATAGTTCTTACGAAGGCTTCACGAAATGCTTGTAAATGTGTTCCCCCTTGAGTTGTGTATTGACCGTTTACAAATGAATAATACTCTTCGCCATAACTTTCTGTATGAGTGAAGGCAACTTCAAAGTCTTCTGCTTTATCATGAATTACGGGGTATTTCCACTGTTCTGGTGAAACCTTGCTCTCTATCAAATCTAATAATCCTCTTCTCGAGGCAAAAGATTCACCATTGAGTTTTAAAGTAAGCTGACTGTTTAGGTAGGTATAATT
>Ga0222714_10000301_pt1 | contig 59071 bp, 43 predicted proteins | sample C33_3DmetaG_FD_165048 | JGI IMG/M metagenome (GOLD analysis project Ga0222714, IMG submission 165048) | Estuarine water microbial communities from San Francisco Bay, California, United States - C33_3D | ecosystem: Environmental > Aquatic > Marine > Unclassified | place: USA: California... | reverse complement strand
GCAAATCTTTGTACCATTCCTCCTTTATTTAAGCCTAATGCTTTAGTAGCCTTTTCTCTCAGTATAAAACTACCAACTGGTAAACTTGTTGGTATGCTATCGCTAGTCCCGCTACCGGGTCCTTTAAATACGCTAATTCCACCACTACTAAATCGCCCCATACCATTCTTATCAGCCTGATTCATCTTGCTAAGAGTTCCGTAACCGATCTTTTTAGCTAGTTTGGGCGGAACATAAGCTTCCCCATTACTAACTAATGCTGGGACAGTTCCGCCATCAACGAATCTGTTAATTAAACCACCGTTCTTATGAGGGTTTTTTACTCTGGCATAAGCTTGTTCAGTAATGATTCTATTCGCCGCCTCTTCTGAACCAAATAATTCCTCTGCTAATTGTCGAGAGCCTCCAGGAGCTGATCTTATTTTTTCCCATTCTTTTTGCCATTCTTCTTGAGACATTGCTGGAAGTTGTCTTCTAAGATTCATTCCAATATCGATCTCCCTCATTCTCATTGCCGAAATCTTTTTTATATTCTCATCAACACTTCCACCAGTAGCAAAACCTAGTCTGCCGCCATTTGCTCTTTGGAAATACTGCAGAGCCATTTGTCCAGAAGATACTGTTGATTTTTTATTTCCTCTAACAACTGCATTAGGATCATTAATTAAACTTGGACTTTTACTATATCCACTTTGTAATACCCAAGCAGGATCAGTTGATGGAGGCCAAGTTTCTTTGCGTCCATAAAGTTTAGGATCAATTAATGATTGATTTTTTGTCCAGTTCTCTGGTTCCAACGGCGTTTTCTTAACATCTCCTCTATTCTTAAAATAATATTGCCATACCTTTTGAGCTTCTGCGCTAACCATACCTCTATCAGAAGTTAACATAGCCCCTTTTTCACTAACAGCTTCCATTACCACATCGTATAATCTTGGGCCATAACCACTAGTAGCTTTAGATAATCCTACATAATATAAATTATCTTTCATCTTATAAGCTTGAACGTATCCTGATCTTTGATCATTCTTGTAATAACCAGCACTAATCAAATTACCATCTTCATTTAATCCTATTCTACCAAAATCTTTTTGTTTTTTAGCCGGGACTGCTTCTGATGATTTTCTATTACCATAAAGACCACCCATCAAACTTGCCATTTCTGATGTAGCATCTGCTAATCCACCAACCGCTAGTTCTTGTGGATTTATCAAGCTTGTTGCCATTTTATCAGAAACTTCAATTAGTTTTTGTAGATTACTTGGCTGTTCAAATTGTAGTCCTTTCGATCCTAATAATCCACCATCTGTTTTTAAAGCTCCTAATAAATTATATCCAAAACCTCTTCCTTTTTTGCGCTTACTAATTCTAAAATCAACCTCTGGATATTTATCCATTATTTGTTTTCGAACTTCTTCAAATCCTGGACCATCTGCTTTTCCACCAAAAGCAAACTTTTGTACTAGTCCACCAATATTTAATTTTTCTCCCATAGCTCTAGTTATATTATCAACTTCTAAATCAGATACATCACTACCATAAGTTTCTAATATAGCATTAAAAACTTCTCCTAATTTTGTTCTTTGGCCCTGTACACTAACAGGAGTTTTTTGGGATCCAACTAAAGCATTAAAAGCATCAACATTACTTTTTGTTAATTTTTTCTTTATGCTATTGATACCTTTACTATCTAATGGTAAATTATCAGGATTATTTACTGATTTAATTATATAGTCCATTATTGATGAACTAACATTTAGAACTCCACTCTTTTTAAATTCAGTAATTGCATTTTCGGCACCAGTGTACGTTTCCATTCTAGCTTCAACAGCTTTCAATGCTTCTGCTTTACCAAGTTTTTTTGTTGCTGCCGCTGATACTGCTTTAGCCCTACCAAACTTAGCAATAACATCTTCATAAAAACCTAATTCATTAGGATTATTAGGATTTGGCACAAGATAAGGTCTTAATGCGTCGTCTATATATTGTTCCGGTGTTGTAACAAATCTTGTCCCAACGCTTAATCCTGCTCCTCCAGTTTGTAACGCATGTTGTGTTAATAGTTTATTAGCTAATGCTATTTCTGGGGGCATTCTTATTCCGAGTTCATCAGTAGTCATTACTAACGAAGGATCTTTATCATATTCATCATATATGCCCTGAGCCCATTTTAAATATGTTTCACTACTAATAGGCTCTATAACATCTCTGGCTCCCTTTGCCCCTTTCTTTCCTCTTCCTTTGCCCATAATCATTCCACCACCAGCATATCCCATTGCTTTAAGATAAGTTCTAACATTATCTTTAATAGTTCCTGCGCCAACTATGGTTCTTTTAGCATCAGTAGGAATATCAGGATCAATACCAAAATATTTAGCAGCAGGTCCTAAACCTTTGGGATAATCAAATCCTAGTCCGGCAATTGCTCCGGGGCCTCCAAGATTTTGTATCATTTTTTCAAAAAATATACCCTTAACACTAGACTCTAAAACAGGATTAGGGGTAGTTAATTGCGCCCCATACTGATATGTTTCTATGTTTTTACCACTAGCTTCAGCAGCTCTAATATTCGGGCCGCTATCATCAACAAATAATGATCCTGCTCTTAATTGAGCAGCTTTTAATGCCGGAATATCGCTTTCGGAAACTATTTGAGAATCGCCGCCAACTCCCACAAATTGAGAATCAGACAATCCTAGTCCTTTGTCTGCTAGCCATCTTTGGACTAGTGGTACTGTGGACTGAGATCGTGCTGTTACTATCCTCATATTAGGAAGTATTTCTGGATGAGCTTTAACTAAATCTACTAGTGCTCTACCTAATCTTGTTAAACTTGCATTTTTTAATTTTTCTTGAACAATAGCAGGATCTCTAAAATCTTTCAAGCTAGCTATATCATCAGCACCAACTGCTAATGTTCTATCAAAATCAAATTCTGCTTGTTTACCTCCTAATAACCCTTTAGTAATATTACCAACCATAACTTTTTCAGCAGCTTGTTGGGCTGTTGATTCTATACCACCTCCAAAATCAGCATCTAGTTGTTCTGCTAATGCTCTGTCCATCAATGCTGCTGTGATCAATACTTTTCTTGTTCCTTTAGTTCCTTCAGCATCATATGTTTCGTCTGGAAAAGTATCTCCAAACATTCCTACCGCAGCAAATTTTAGTCCTTGTCCAGTTAATCTAGTTTGTACTCCTTTGGCCGCTCCTATTCTTCTATTATATGTTTTTGTTGCTTCATCTCTGATAGCTTTTATCTTAGCTTTTTCATCTTCTGTTGGTTTTTTCCTTTTAAGTAGTTCTCTAGGATTTGCTACTCTACCGATCTTAGCAGCTCCATCAAAGGTTAAAAGTCTTAGAATTTCTGGTACAGTAGCCGTATCTCCCCAAGGTGTTGTTTCTTCAGCTTCTCCTCCGGCCATAAATCTTTGAACTAATCCACCAAGATTAAAATATCCTCCTAAAATTTTAGAAGACTCTCCTGTTGATTGAATATATCTTTCAAATCTTTCTTTAATGCCTTTTGCTGGATAGTATAATGATGTATCAGGTAAATTAAACGATTCTATTTTTGTACTTGGATCTGGACGTAATTTATTCTCTTTAAACTCATATCTCAATCTTTTACTTAATATTTCTTCATTTGTTATACTATTTAGATTTTTAACAAATTTTGCATCTCCTGTTGTATAATCCAATGGAGCAAAATGTTCCTGTAAGATATCATCAAAGTTTTCTGTGGATGTTCCAAATCCAGATGGCCTTACTCCTTTAAGATTATATTTTTTTTCAACAATTTCCTGAAAGGCTTTTCCTAGCAACCATTGACCACCTCTATATTTTTTAGTAAATTGTTCGGTTTCTTTTCCTGGGTATTTTTCTATAATTTTTGTTGTTTCTTTTTTGGTTTCCATAATTGTTTTTTGCATTTCAGCAAAATCATTTGGAAATAATTGTATTTCTTTAAGTTTAATATCTGTTTGTGCTAAATCTATACCAGAAACTTCTTTGCTTAAATTAAGATCTAAATCACTAAGTCGTTTTTGTATCTTGCCACCTGTAGCATACTTATTCATTCTTACCAAATTACCTCTTCCATATCTATTAACAGCGTTATTGCTCATTACAACTTCGCCGGGTTCTAATAATGCCGGAACTTTATCTCCTTTGCCACTACCAGGAACAGTTCCACCTTTCGAGAAACCCAGTATTCTTCCACCACCTCTAGCAGTGGTTGGACCAGTAAAACTTTTGCTACTAATAGCTGCTTCTAAATTAACTAAAGCAGCATATACATTATTTAATCCGCTAGTATTAGCAGATAACAATGAATTATTATCATTTAATAAAGAAGACAATGATGTTATTGGTTGAGATAAACTACTAACATCAGTATTAAAAGCTTGTGCATTACTTCTTAATATACTAACGATTTGCTCTAATGATTCTGCTTGTCTTTCAGTTTTTGAACCACTCAACATTTCTCCCAAACCCTTACCAATACTACGAGATACACTTCTTCCCATAGTTCTAGATAGAGCCTTATTATCTATGCCTTCTTCGTCTCCGCCGCCTCCTCTGCCTCCAGACGGTCTTACTCCTTGAGCAAAGCCGCCAGCAAACTGAGTCACAGCAGAAAATGCTTTAAATCCTCCCATTAGTGTTAATAGTGGAAATAATGATCGTCCTGCTCGTGCTAAACTTAGTATACTTTTGGTTATACCAATAGTTGTTGTTAGAAAGCTTCTAAAAGCAGTATTATTAGCAAAATCTCTAACTAATGCAACAAATTCTTCTCTAGTTTTTGCTAATTGTACGGCTAATGCTTGTTGAGCTTGTCTATTAGCCTCTGCTAGTGAATCTCCACCTTTCATAGCAACTTGTAGTGCTGCTTCCGCTGTAGCAAATTGTTGAATAAGAGGAATAACTTTACCAATTTGTCGGAAACCACCAAGTTCTTCAACAATAGAAGCAAATGTTTGAGATCTTGGATCTAATTGTCCTAATCCTTCGCTAAGTCTTCTAACAGCCTCATAAGGCCCAACGAATTTTCCTTCAACATCGCGCAATTCAACACCCAACTCTCTAAGAGCAGTAATAGTAGATTCTCTCTGAATTCTGGTAAAAATTGTTCTTAAGCCAGTAGCAATAGTTTCAGCGCTTTCACGAGTTGTAGCACGAACACTTGTAAATACAGCTATAAATTCATTTAATGCGTCAGTACCTTCACTAACTCCTCTACTAGCACTTGCAAACACACCACCAGTACGTTGAATAGCAGCAATTAAGTCGCTGGCTTCAACAGCAAATGCAGCTGCCACAGCATTAACACTACCTAATGCACTTTCTAGATCATCCGCACTAATACCAAACTGTCTCATGAGTGCGATACTGCCTTCCACAGTATCATTTAAATTATCAAATGATGGAGCATTAGCACTCAGAGCCAATGCTTTTAATGCTTTCTCAGCATCTCTAGCACTTAAACCAGCCTGTGCTAATGTACTTGATACTTGAATTAATTCTTTTGAAGCAACACCGGTACTAGTTGCTAACGAACTAATTTCATTAACTAAACTCCCTAACTCGGCAACACTTTTACCAGTAACTTGTGATACTCTAACTAATTCTCTATCAAAGTCTATATATTGTGATAATGCTTGATTAATAGCACTATTCAACTTATACATTACGCCTGATACTAAACTAAACGCGGCAAAACGACGAATAGCCAAACCACTTTGTCTACCGAACTCAGCCAATTCGTTACTTAAAACTTTAACATCTTTTGATGATCGTGAACTTTCTTTACCCAAATCACTAGCAGCACTTGCTGCTTTAGCTGCTGATTGAGCAACTGATCCTAGTTGATTTTTACTAGCAGCATTATTAAGGTCGTTAATAGAGCCACTAGCTACTGATGCTGATCTAGAAACATTATTTAAAGATGAACTTATTTGAGATGCTTGACTTTGTAATTGAGCAATAGCTCTTATAGCTTTAGGATCAATACCAAGATCAATATTACCCTTTATTGTGCCTAATTGTTTTCTAATATCTCCAACAATTTGTCTAACATTTGTTGGTCCAACCAAATTAAGTTGTGCAGTAAGATTGAATGCTGCCATAGTATTTTCCTAAAAAATAAGAGACCAGCTGCTATTAACAAACTGATCTCTTACAAAGTTAAAATTACAAATAAATAATACTATCAAATCAAACAGTGGTCTCGACTTGTTCTTCAACAGTTTGTGGCTTGCTTTCTGATAGTGATACTGGTGGGGCTTCATTTTTTTCTTCCGAGATGGGGTTTCCATCATCGTCAAGGAATGGTTGGTGATCAACTATATAATCTCCCTTGTCGTCTACTCTATTACCGTATCTATCAATAAATTCACCGGCTTCATTAATATACCTACCATTCTCATCCACCAGTCTTCCGTCCGCATCAACTAATCGTCCTTTTTCATCTATTAGTCTTAAACCATCATCAATAAACTTAAATTTTTTCAAGAACTTATTTTCTGGTAAATTTTTCTCATAATCATTATCAAGACCATATAGCATATTAGCCAAATTCTGTGCTGCTAAAATAGAAACTGGCTCATTTGATCGTGATAAATAATCTTCCAAACTCTTAAAATATGGTTGTTTAGTTTCATTATACACCAAACACACACTTACTAGATAGTTGAATCGGGCATTATCGGCCTGCCCTTCTGCACTATGATTATCTAGTGATGTTTTATCGGCAATAAGCTCTCGTATCTTAACACGAGTTTCTTTCATCTCTAAAGCTAATTCTTTAGCCTTTTTTAATGGAATACCACCCTTTGCAAGAATTCTTTCGTTATCCAATATAACCTGTTGCAGATCGGTGAGCTTCTTTTGTTTTGTAGCATCCCACAAGCCTTGTTCTTCTAGCAAGTCATCCATGCGCGCCCTAACGATAGCTTTAGCTTTTACCGCATCGCTAAAGGACTGATTATATACCTTTTGTCCTTCTCGTTGTTCTGCTAATGACGGTGTTCGTACTAAGAATTCAACTTCTTTTCCATCAACTTCTGTCTTAAAAGTCTTTGTCTTTGCGCTCATTTTCATTTCTCCTCATATCAAATCTATATTGATATTTATATTTAGTAGGTTTATTTATTTGTAACTTTTCCAAATCCTTTTCCGCTAATCTTATTTGATTATTCCCGTAATCCAAAATTTCTTGTCTGGCCTTTTGCCATAAAGAGAAAAAGTAATCAGCATTAGCTTTGTCTTTGTCCCACAAATAATCAAAGTTTTCTTCGAATCTAGCAAGTGCTCCTATCATTATAGTGGTCATTCTCTTTTCCAACAAGTCCATTATAATATTATGATTCATATTTTATTTCCTTTTATTCATTTCGGCATATTGTTGTCTTATATCTGATCTAACATCAGGTAACATATCTTCTCTAGCTTGTCCATGTTTATTTACAAAATCAAATTTACTTTTTTGTCTATTAAGAGCTTCTGTATCGTTTAATTCCATAATTTGTTCAAATTCCTTAGCATCAGATGCTACCATAAAAATTTCTTGAGCATCTTTATGTTTGTCCACAATACTATCTACACCTCTTTTCTTCTTTTCTTGTTCCATTTTCTTATTTTGGTAAATAGACCAACCATCTAATGCATCATCATCTTCTATAATTTTGTCATCCGGACATTCCATATGTTGATAAATATTATCATACATTTGAGAAAATGAAACTAAGCTCTTTTGTTCCTCGCTCCATTCTATAATTGGATCACTAAATAAGTTATGATTTTTAATATTCCATAATGAACGCCATTCTGGTGATCTTGCTACTAGTCTAAAATCTGTAGCTTTTAATAGTTTACTATTAATAGTACCAATCATGCCATTAAATATGTGCTCATCAACAGTTTCCAAATGATCATAGTCAAATACTAATTCGTGATTTTTATCAAATATACCATTAATAAATAAAAATTCATTTTGTCTTTGAGAACATAAATATTCGGTTGTTAATGAGTCTAGATAGTGAAGTTGATTTTCAGTATCTTGTATAGTTTTCCTAACAGTCTTTAGTTTATTTCTTAAATTTTTACTCTCTTTAGTTTTCCAAAAATTTTTATACAAATCTACTTTAATATTATCTAATTGCTTATATTTATCATCTAAAAATTTCTTCAAAGATAAATCAGCAATATCATAATCTTGTAAATAAAAATCAATATCTTCTTGTATTAAATTATCATATTTAATTTTGTCGTAAAATTCTTCGTATATTAAGCTAGATTGTAATTTTAAATCCGAAGTAGGATATTTATAGTAGTAGATATTATCATGATAAACAAAGTAAATTTTTTTACTAATTATTCTATCAATAACGGCGCTGATGTTTCTAACCATTGCTAGAAGCACCAACGCCGCTAATTGATAAAATTAATATTTTACTATCCATCCTCTATTTATTTTCCTATACTACTAAACTATAATTATGGATTACTACCATCATTAAAGTTGAAGTCTTGACCTGCTCCCATACTTTCCCAAATTGCTGACGAAATTGGACCACCAGCATAACCAGTACCTTGAACAAAGGTAAAGTCATTGTAGTTCTGATAACTATATGTAACAGTAGCATTACCACCACCAGTATCGCCACCTTGATATCCAACTGTTGTTAACTTATTCTTATTGCCGAGGTCAAATGTTGTTCCATCGCATAGTACAACTTTAATGGCTTTATTTTCTAGTGCTTTAGGATTAGCACAAGCAGTATTGCTATTATCAACACCAACCAAGTCACCACTAGCAGCGGTAACTTCAACTTCGCATGTAATTTCAACTGGGAAGTTGATATAGCGAATAAATGGTCGTCTTTGACCTAATTCTCTAATTTCTTCGCGATTAAGATTCGCAGTAATAGTAATACTACTAATTCTAGAACCCGGAGCAATACCACCATTAGTATAACGAAGTGTACTAGCAGCAGCTGATCCACTATTTGGTAGTAAACTACGTGTTAAATCAAATTGTTGTCTACGAGCAATACCAAATCCTGTTGGATCTGTTGTCCAGAATGTGTCGGCAGCTCCATAAGCACCGAAATCTGTTTGTCCACTCGCGCTCGCCCATACTTTATCATTAGCAACTAGAGTAACATCTTCTGTAAAGTTACCATCTGTTGGAAAAGTATATGTTGCTGTTGAAACATATGCTGGTTCAATTTCTAATAGTTGAGATGTTGTGCCAGTAGCAGCAGTAGCAGAATCAGCAAAAATACCAAGCTGAATTCCGCATCTATTATTAGCTAATTGATTTAAAGAACCAGTACCTTGTGCCATACCATAAATTAGAGGAAAACCATCCAATACTTTATTAAGAGTAACTTCAACATCTGGTACTTCTTCGTAGTTATCATACAACTCTAACTGACCCATCTGATAAACTGGCTCAAGATTAAAGTTGGTTGTGATACCTACTGTTTGTAAGCCACGTACACGGTCCCAACCGGTATTAATAGAGGAGACCTCTGTACCCGATGGACCACGTAGTCTAACTGATTGTACGGCATAGTAAATTCTAGAATTAGCCATAAGAATCTCCCTCTTAATGTATTGTTTGGGTGGTTAACCTAAGTATACACCAAAATAACTTTTTACTATAGCTTTCTAAGCCCAACAAATTAACATTGTACAAGAAAGTGTCTTTATAACGATAACTAGGGTTTGTTATTAAATTTTGGTATCCAAGACCACTAGGATTAATCTCTCCGTTGTACGTTAACATATACACATTATTCTTGATTACTTTATTAATATCATATGTGAAAAATGTTTTCTCTTTTTGTAATCTAATAATATCGGCTAAATTATTTCTTTCAACAGCAGAGTCTGCAAATATGTATAACAAAAAGTCCTGATTAATATAAAATGATCGATCTCCAATCTGATAAGGAATCATATTAGCCGTATTCACCGGTTCTATAACAATTGCAGGAGTATGTATAGAATATTCATTTGGTAAATTAGAATATATAGCATTTTTAAATTCGCCCCACCAATTACAAGAACTACCCTTGTATATTTGACATTTTTTATACGAATAATCTACATATACTTTGGATCCTGTAGCAATAGGTTTATCGAAAATAATTTGTCCATTTATATAATCTAACTTATATGATACTGATCCGCTGCCTGTTGGTGCAGGATAAAACGTTGTATTTATTTTAATTCCACTAACTTTAGTGGGGCTTTTTCCGCCATAACTAATTCCACTCTCATGAACCCATGGTTTGTGTAAAGTTTTCCATGCTCTTCCAGATACATATTGCGGGGTTTCATAATATACTGCTTTTGTATCTTGCATTCCATAAAGATTAGAATCTAATCCAGTACAATTGATAAAACCTCCTATATTTAAAAATCCCCAATCTAGGTAGGCTTTTAAATTTTCTTCTGTTTGCGCGAGAATAGAGTACTCATTAAAGCCTTCTATCTTATCAAATGTATTACTAAATCCACAGTCTGACATATTTTATTACTCCAAAGATTTTTTAATAATTTCTTCTATGCTATCATCAATAGCATCAATAGCTCTAGTAAACCAGTTATCACTATAAGTACCAACAAATTCTGGTGGCACTCTCCATGATTTAGTAGATTGTACCATAATAGCCTCACCTGTTCGTGATCTAGTATTTGGTCCTATTTTTATGTCATAATCTTTTATAATAGCAGCTGTTCCATCAAATAATAGCCATTTTAACCAAGGTAATGGTTGTCCCTTTTCAGTAATTACACTAAACTGTTCTGCCACACTAAGAATAACATTATTGGGTAAAAAGCCTATCATTACTCCGCCTACTATTCTATTATTAGATATTGTTAAATTTTTTCTTTGTACAAAAACACTATCTATTACAGACGTAATCACATTATCAACAATGCCTGTATCAGGAATACCAAATTCTATTCTAAGCTTACCATTTGGACTGATCAACGAAGCATATTCGCTTTGATTACGTATAGAATTTTCTAATCCCAAATTAATAAGTCTAATAATTTTAGTAATACCAGTATCTAATTTTTTATTAAGCATTGGTAATAAATTTTTTAGTATTAGTTCAATAATTTGAGAATCTGATTCTACTAAATCTAAAGAATATTTCATATTAGTCTTTTCCACATAGTAATGATATAATCATTATTTCCAAAGCCCACATATGTAGGATCACTATTTCTTTGATAAACTAAATTATTATTTAGTCCATTTTGATCAGAAATGGTCATAGAGTAACTATTCATAATCTTTAAGAAAGTATCAGCTTTACTAATAGTTTGTAAAGAGCCTTGAGGAATCTGAACGCTACTTAATCCTATATCTATCCATGTTTTTTCAGATACTAAAACTGCCATATACAATGTTTCACTATTATTAATGGTTACAAAACCTTCTCCGTTACAAACTGGACAAACTCCTCCTTCTGGAAAGCTTCTTGGTCCACTTCCATTATATTTGCCCATAGATTTTTTATATATTGGATCAATTAAACAATTAGTACAATCTGATGTTGTTGTAATATTACTGTTATAGGATAATTTACAAGGTGTTCCTAATCCTTCTGATGATATTAATGAATCAATAGCATCTTTAAATAAGGTTTTATGTTCTTTTGTAATAACATTTGTAAAAATATTCATTTTAATAAATCTCCATTTAAGGATTAGTACCCTCCTCCACCACTATCAGTATATAAAACAACATTTGTATAGTCTTCTAAAATACTCCAATATACTCTACACTTTAAATACCAATTTGACGTTTGAGTTTCACAATCAACAGTTAATGAACTTGTACTATATCCAGTAAACCCAGCATCACTACTAGTAATCAATGAGAAAGTACCACCACTAGAGGTTGATTTATACCAAGCATACGACAAAGACCCATAGTCTATCATTGCGCTAACAGTAAATGTTGGATCACCATAAGTACAATCTTGACTCATGGGTTGGGACATTATTGTAATAGTATTATTAGTAACAGTTAGTGTAGCAGAATCTGATGTTGCTGGGGCGGCACCGGTTGCTGTTAAATAACATCTATATAAATATCCATTATTACTATATGGAGGAGTAACAGAATATGATGCTGATGTTGATGATCCTGGAGCGTTAGACCAAGACGAACCACCATTCGTAGAAACTTGCCATTGGTAATTTATTGTTGCTTCACTATCAACACTAGCTATTACTGTAAAAGAACCAGTATCTCCAGCATATAGTGTTAAATTATCTGGTTGATCACTAATAGTAATAGTATCTAATGCTACATATATTTCAGCTGATGTGGCAAAAACACTTTTAAATCCTCTATCTATTTTACATCTACGATAAGTACTATTATCTCCAGAAGCCATCGTAAATACAAGAGTACTATTATTTTGTCCAGATATATTTGTCCAAATACTATTATTTAATGATGTTTGCCACTGAAAAGTTTCTACGAATCCTGAAAGATCATTATCGAATAAGCAAGTTAATGTAATAGAAGTACCTGTGGTTTCGGTAACACTTGAAGGAGAAATTCTAGCATTTGATGGTATTGTACTAACATACCAATTATTGTTCCTAATATTTTTAGTAACATCAGTATATCTCCATATACCATCTAATTCTCCAGATGTGCTAGGAGTTGGTGCGTAACCTATATACCCACCATTACTATATCTCATAAAATTTCCTCATAGCTACAAACAGCCTGTAATTTATTACTTGTACTTGCAACTAAGTTTAAAGAATCATTTTCTTGTAAATATATACTAGTATCTCGTGATATAACTACTAAGCTAGAATCTTGTGGAATAGCTACTGTACTAACTAATTTATACGACGTACTATTTCTTACAAAATTAACGCTAAGATCATATGGTGAACTTCCATCAATATTACTAACAACTAATGTTCCAATTTTATATACAGAATTACTAGTACTATTTGTTAATAATGTAATACCAGTAGACGGTATATTATCGGTAACCGCTGTTTTGCCTTTAACAATAGTTGTATCAACAATATTAGGGTCTGCCATTTTATTTCTCCTATCCGAAAATAAGTGATGCTACTAGTGGTGATAGTGTTTTTTTGGTTCCGCTTGATCCAATAGTTACAGTATTAGTTATATCATCATAATTTATTTGTATTCCTGTAGATCCAACTATATTCAATTTATCAAGAATATTGCAATTAATTTGCGTATTAGTTCCGTCTCCAATTTTAAGTGTGGTTCCAGATGTTACAAGATTAGACAATAGTGTTTCGCTAATTGATGAACTAGTTAATTTATTGCCATCATAATATAGTAAATAATCTAAATCATAAATATTGTTATTGGTGCCACCGATGGATAACGGTAGAGGGACATTACCTGTATCAAATGGAGTAGATCCAATTGTGAGAGTTTTTGTAGTATTATTAAAAGATAATTGAGTGTTGCCAGATGATGCTATAAATATACTATCAGAAGTACCACTAGCTTCTATATAATTATTAACATTTGAACTATTTTTGAAATATCTAAAACCACTACCTTGTTGACCGGTATATCCTTGTAGTCCTCTGGTAGTTTCTATAATAGATATTTGGGTAGCCAATAAGTCTCTAATAGTAACATCAACGCCCATCAATGTTCCGGTATCGCTAGGATTGTATGAAGCGACACTAACTGTGTATGTTGGTTGCTGGATTGGTAAAATAGTAGCCATAATTATACCACTTGAACGTTTATTGTTTCAGATATAGAGTATTGTAATTTATCAATATAAACTAGGTTTAACACAGTATTGCTATTTATAATTGCTGTGGATCTCAATGTAAATGACCAAGTATTATTATTGACATTATATATTTTATTTTGTATAGTATAGTTACAAATATCTCCATTAATTTCTATAATCGGCTCATTATCAATAGCCCACTGGCTAGTATTAGTATGATATCTTGGTGGTCTATTTCCTCCAGATATATTAAACGAAAGCACCCATTGTGTACCAATATTTACAGACAATGTTGTGCCACCAGCACTAGTAATAGTTAGTTCTAACGGCTTAACCAGTGTAACAGGAATAATGTTCGTGGTTGATTTGGGGAATGGGGCCAATATATTTTCTGTAATACCCATTCTAAGATCATAATCAACAAGATACGAATTAAATAGTCCAGTAATATTTCCAGTAATTTGAATATTCCATAAGCCATCTGTTATATTAGAACCACTAATACTTGTTGCTAAATTATGTGATAAGCCATTAATATCTAATACTTCACCTGTCTGATTTGCTAATGTTAGATAGCCAGATATAGAAGGTTGATATGAACCACTACCACCAAGAATTTGTGCAGCAATATAGAACGGAACTCCTGTTTGTATAATTAATCCACTGCCATAATTTATTGGCATGAATCCAGGATATGTGCTAGATACAGCTGGGGTGGAATCATCATTAGCCCTATGAATCCAATAAATAGAATTACTAATATATGGATACGAGTTAATATTTACAGTCGGAAAATCATCAGCTTTTCTTTCCATAAATAATTCATATATTGCACCACTGCTGATAATTGGAGCCGTATATCCTATTGATTGTGGACTAGCAGGATCTGCTGTTGTATTTTTGCTTATAAATGTTTTTGTTGCTGTGAATAATGAGTTTGTATTATCCCAATATAATCCGCTATTTAAATGTTTAATATAATATTTGATTTCTAATTCTCTATAGTTTTCTTTTCTATTTCTCTTAACAGTGGTATCTCCAAAAGAGCACCTTAATGCAAATGAATTTGACTGACCGTTATAAATGTAGGGAGGAACTGGAGCATCTGTAATTTCTAAAATGGGTGTTGGTACAACGACACCACTAATATATGCAACTCCAGTTTCATAACAATTAGTAAAGCAAATTTCTTCTTGTTCTCCAGAAGGAAAACCTGGTAACAATTGTGTTTCAACACCACTTACCAAAGTAAGATTGGGAATACTAAAACCAAATCCACCAGCAGAACACGAATTATTACTATCATAATTTTGTAGGGGGTAAGAATTACCTGTAATACTAAAAGCCATTGATGGTCTCATTTTACCAATTAATTTAAGTGTTGCTCCCTCATTTTGTTGTAATTCTCCATTTCCAAGAAGACATGTATTACATCCTATAGTTCCTTTTGGTAATCCTCCGAGATCCAGACTGGCTGGGACATTCATAGATGTTACTTCAAATGGCATAAGCTTAATAAAGCCCGATTCTGGAGTTAAGCCGGAGAATAAAGTTGGTGCTGGATTGCATAATGTAGATAGCTTACCATAATATTCATAATATAATTGTTGTGTAATATTATCAAAAAATTCTTGATTTGTAATATCGAATAATTGATATATACCATTTTTATTATTAGTTAAATTATTATCAAATACAGCAAATACGTTTGAAGAACTAATAGGTGATCTGCCAAAAGATATATTGACTCCGCTACCAGTTGGAGTCATTAATGTATATGTGCCAGTATAGTAAGTTGGACAATTATTTTCTGACAAAGTACTTCTACAAATCATTGCTCCAGTACTTGGATATGGCTTATAAACATGCTGACTTTCTGATTTAACATGAGGAGTATCATTAACATTTTGTTTGTATGTTGGACTAATATATCCAGAATAAGGGAAATAAATAGTCAAAGATAATGGATTGTCATCAATCGGAGTAACTCCTGCGGTATTCATAGTTACCGTTGCTTGCGCTGTCTTATCGTTTAATCCTGTTGCTCTTATAATAAATGGAGGGAAAACATTATTTTCTGGAAATGCTGTTGCTGTACCGGTTATGGAGATAGTTCCTGTGCCAGTATATAAACTAGGATGTAAGCCAACAATATTATTAGAAACTAGTGCTAATCCATTAGGTAATGATCCTATCAATTCCCATCCTTTAATACCTGTGGTATATGGACATGGTAATCCTCTTTCTGGAGAAATAATCTTAATATCTCCAGAAAATGGCAAACAGTTAGGAAATAATGAATTAGTTTGAAATGCTGACTGTACTTTTGGTCCAGGAATACCCAATGGAGTATATAGTATATTTGTAAAAGCAGTATCTTCTCCAGTAGAATCAAAAGCTTTTATGCTGATATTATATAATCCTGTGTTACAATTACTTGATCCAGTAAAATTAAATGACCATCTTAGGGTTGTATTATTAAAACTATAACTAGATAAGCATGGAGGACCATCAGGATCAATATCTGGAAAATAACCACTACATACTGACGGAAGTCCACTCAATAGTATTGTTGGAGGATAGTTAAGGTTAGATAGTCCTCCTACAACACTAAAACTAAGTGTCCAATCTGTTCCTTGTATTAACTCTTTAGTTTTATCTTCTTCAGGATTAACATTAATAATTTCTAATGGAGGATAATCAGTACTAATAACCTCTAATTCTTTCATTTTTAATAAACCAATAACACTAATAACATCTGTATCTAAACCTTTGACATCAATAGTAAAAGTATTAGAGTTTGGATCATCATAACTATATTCACTACCTATATTAGATATCTCTAATCTTGTATTCCACTTTTCGATAGGAGGATCTCCGGTATATCGTAATTCATATGTATTAGTAAATGGATTATATTTTTTATATGATAATGTTTCCGAAGTTGGCAGATCAGGATTTATAGTGAAATTGTTTGAGAGAGTGTTGTATTCTGAACGACAGCAATTAGGTATTTCTAGATTTATAGGATATGATTTATCTTTTACTGCATACCATTTTCTAAGATCAAAAATATTTGCTGGACATTTATATGTCATAGTGGTTGTGGTTGGAACTGAACTAATAATATCTTGAATATATAAATTGATATTATATAGTCCTGTCACCATATTATATCTATTCAAAGTATCTAAGTTTCCAGTTAATGATATGTCCCATCCACCAACATTGTAATCGTACGCCGTAGTACCAGTACCATACATAGATGGAGCATTAAATAATTGAATATATGGTAAATAAGAAGGTCCTCCGCCACCAAGAGTAGATATGTTAATTTGCCAATTTCGGCCAGCAAAAGTTATGGGATCAGGAACAAGAACAGCATCTATTACAAATGGATCGTAAGATATTATATTAGTAGAAAAATTATCTGTATATGGAGATAATGAAACCATACCATTTAATGTATAGCCAGTAACTCCAATGTTGCTAATAGTAATTCTCCATAATTCTTTATTTGTCGCTTGATTTAGTGCAGAAAGTTCGGGGTCGTTGATCTTTACGGAATTTACTGTTGCTCCTGTTGGATAATTTGTTAATTGAATAGTTGGATTTGTAGTCTCTCCAACTTCTTTTTGGTAATTAAAATATAATGTAATCGGATCAAGTCCAGTATTTCTAAATTTTACCGTATCTACTACATTTGTAATGCGTGGCGCATATGAGGCATTGGTACCAGTTACTTTAATATTTCCTGTATATGGAATTGTAATTGCACCAGTTATAGCCAATGGAACAGTATTATACACTGTATTAGTTGATGGAGTAGAACCAAGAGCATAAGCTTGCCATTTAGATAAATAAGTATTATAAGCTAGTCCACTACTAATTATTAGTACATTATTTCCACTGCCTCCGCTTATTCCTATGCTTGTTCCACTACTAACATTTTCAATATCAAATGATACTACCCATGGATTAGTTCCATTAGAATATGTTGTAGTTGTAAAATTGTTAATATAAGGACTTGGTGGCAATCCACTAATATTTAATATTGTTCCACTAACTCTTGATGATAATATGTCTTTAAATAAGTATGAAAAAGAAGATATATTATTTAACTCATTAATATATAGATCTATATACCATATATTTGAATATGGACTAATTTGTTCACTATAATTTAGTAGTCCTTGATTACCAGTAGGAATGCCATAAATGTGCTTAGAAGAATAAGAATAACTAGATTCTAATCCATATACTTGTATTTCTGGTCTATGGTCAGCCACTCCTGCGCCGCCACACAAGCCAAAACGTAAAGTAATACCACTATTTTGAGCTAATCCACTAGCAATATAATTATAATTACCAGAACTAATTAATGAGGTTTGTATATTATTATGATTAATAAGATCAACGCCTAATAATTTAAAATTATCTATATCTGTAGCTATTATATTTACGGTTTCACTTTTACTGCTATTAATAGTCCAATCAGCAGCTGCTGGAAATACAACAGTAGAGCTTAATCTTCCAGAACCAGCTGTTGGTCTATATAATCCACTATTAGAGCTAACAGATAAATACTTATTAAGATCATCAAGAGCAAATCTAAAATTACCGCTTCGAGTAGAATGTATGGTATTACCTGATAAGCTGTATCCTGTTATACTTGGTTCAAAACTAAATGACGGTGTTGTACTAACAAATCTATATCCATAATTAGGATTTTTGTCTGTTTGAATATTTTGTGTGCCGGTAATCATCATTGATATTCCGGTCGAACCAGTATTTCTCCAAACATTAACGCCTCTAGTTGCTTGAGTTGTGTTCCAAGCAGAATAATATTGATGAGAAGCATCATAATAAAATGGTGGAATTCTGGTTAATATACTAACTACTGTTGGAGCAACCTCATCTTTATAGATTGTGTAACTACCCGATATAAAATTTCTCCAAGCTTCTCTTAAATTATTACTTTCAGTATTTTGAGCAATAGTTTCTCTACTAAAACTAAATAAGTATGGATTATTTAGTGTTCCAGCATGGACATTATTGTAGAAAACTGGTGGTACTCCAATATTATTATTATTCAATCTAATAACTTCTCCACTTATAAAAGTGGTAATATATGAATTAAGCGGAACATAATTAAACGCATCAAAAGTATTCATACCAAGAACTATACCAGAATGAACTCCACTAGGACACTTTATATAAATTGTAGAATCATTGACTCCACTTAATCCTGTTACATAATATCCATTAGCATATACTAAATTAGTAGATTGAGGATAAATATTAGGTATTACATCAACCCAAAAACTATCATTCAGTTGAAAATAGTTGGGTATTCCAGAAAATCTAATACATAAACGACCAGATTCGCACGATCCAGCAATATCGGATATAAATGTTGGTACATCTCTCCAAGGATGTAGAATAGTGTCTCCAGCAAAATTTTTACCCCATAAACTAAATTTATCATCTGTAATATTATAACCAATATTATTGTATTGTAGAGTTCCTGTTCCATAGTCAGAGCCGGTAACAAATACTCTAGCAAAATCATATAAATACATACTATATTCATCAAAACTTTCAATTGTATATAATCCATTAGATAGAATACTACTGGTAGATCTAAAATCAAAAGATCCACGAGATTCTGTATGATAGGACGGAATCTGACTAGTATGTAAAAGATCATATATTTTTGGAATATTAAGAATAACTGGTCCAGAATTTGGAAGACCAGATGGCATATATCCACTTAATACAGCAACAGTAAAAGTGTCATTACTAACATTGTACATTTTACTATATGGTTTATTTACTATATATTTATTTCTTTGAGTATTGGGTAAAAATATACCAGATACAATACCACTATTACTGTTATCTAATAGATTAAAAGATATATTTAAATTATTATGAATATCTAGAGTTTTATTGGATGATAGTATTCTAAAATAATCTAGATAGCTAGGACAAGTAACTGTTAATGTATGATAATCCTGCTTATTAGATAATGATACAGAATAAACCCCTGTATTTTGTCCATTTGATGAGTATATATTACAAACAATTTCTGGATATATTTCTGTAACTAATAGTCCTCTGCTATAGATTGTATTATCGCTGGGTATTCCAGTACTTAATATTCCACTAAAATTAGTATACTTATAATTATCTCTAGCTTTTAGATATAATATAATATCCCCATAAATATTATTTAACCCTGATAAACCATAAGATGTCCATAATCCAGTATCGGCTGGTGATAGATATCCTGTGCCAGAACCGATAATAGAAACACCAGTGGAAGAGGTATTGGTAGATAAAATTTTAATAAAATCATTGTTTAATGATAGTGGTAATGATACACTAAAATCTAAATCTGAAATATTACTAACATCTACCGAACCATACCAATTAGGATTAGACAATAATCCCCAGTCAGAACACCTTATAATTTTGTTTCCAATATTATCTATAGTAGGGATAGTATTATTAATTTGAGATCTAAAAGTATTAGATATATAATTTTGATTATTACTATCTAAAGTTGTTAATACCTTATAAGCAAAAGTGCAGTCGCCGGTTCCAGTAACTGCCAAATAGAATCGATTAACATCTCCACTAACTAAAATAGCAGGTAAATTATTATATATAGAATTAGTACCAGTATTAGCTTCTGAACTATATCCACTATACCATATATTGTAGTATGTATTAGACAATCTTAAATTATCTAAACGAAAATCAAATATCGAGGCATTACATCTTACAGCATTAATTCCACTACTATATATACTAGCTTCTGGAATTAATAAAGGTGGTAAATTAATACTATCTTGACCAAGTGGTAAAATAACAGACGATGTAGCAATCAAAGAGTTGCTATTAAATGATGTCCATGCAAGATTATCGGCATAGTCTGATCCACTAGGAATAATTCCACTATTAAGAGTAAATATAAATTCGTGTCCTGTTGGTACAATATACAAGCACGTTGGACTATAGTGTGGGGGCTCATTAGGAACACATCCAATGATCGGGGCTGATGTTAATGGAGCATAAGTAGTTGCATGTAAAATAGTACTATAATCAGAGTTAGAACTTCTACTATATGTATATGTTCCAGTTGTATTATTGAATGATTTGCTAGAAGAAATACCCAAACCAGAGATTGAACTTGCTAAATAAACATATCCTGTTCCAGCAGAATACGAATTTGTGAGAGTATAATGTTTTTGACCACTATTATCTATATAAATATTAGCAATATTATCTAACGTATCATTAATAAATATAGTATCATTTTTTTCTAAATATAAATTATCTATGGATGGCGTAACACTAGAATTTACTCTATATTTTGATGTTGTTGGATATGATAATAAGATCATATCATTATTATTAATATAACATAATTGTTTTTGAGTAAATCCTATAGTATTAAGATCTATATAAGAAAAATTATCGTATAGATATTGTATATAAGAATATGGTAAAATATTTATGGTAGCATTGGTATCATCAATATAGTAATCCGGATTAAAATATACATTTTGTCCATCTCCTTCTGGAAATGGTGGGTTGGTATACAAATAAATATTTGGTCCGGATAAAGGGAGACTAGTATTTAAATTAAACTCTATCAATCCAAGATAGGAATTAACATATCCGCTAATACTATTACTTAAACCATATGTATTCCAATCACTACTATTATTTTTAATAATAGATAGCGCTTTGTTTTCACTATATAATTCAGACCAGTTATTATTTGATAAATTTATTCCAGTTGTTTGAAAATTAAATGATAAAGTTGTAGCATAAACGGAATGGGATCCTGGAAAATTATCATTCCATTGTGTAGTTCCTGTTGGTAAGACTGGAGAAATAAGATTGCCTTCGTATGTTGTTCCACTTGTCTTATAAATGTCAAATGATACTGTGCCGCTAATAGTTCCATAAATATTTTTATCAATATATGTTCTGTAAATCAGATTACCAGTAGTATTTTCTCTAAAAAATGACTTTGTATATAATCCAGTATTACGAACTTTGGGCATACCAAAATCGAATATTTGATCTGTTCTAGCTAATAATTTAATATTACCTGTACCAATATATATAGAAGAATCAAACGGACATTGATTGCTTAATCCATGATTAGGAAATTTTATAATACCATTTTTTGATCCTGATGGCCTATAATATAAACATTCTGTTATATGATTAATATTTCTGCCAAGAGTTATTGGTGCGCCAGTATTAAAAGGAGACCTATCGTATGGTTCTAATTTAACAACAAAGTTTTTTCTATATGTTGACCCCAGATCAGATGAATCTCTAGTGGCTTTTAACTTTGTACTAAAATCGGATTTAGGATAAATTACTACAGGATTAGCATAAGATTGGATATCAAGACTTTGATATTGATAAGGAGCTGCTGTTACTTCTAAGTTATTTGTTCTTGAAATATCATCATGATCAGTTACTAAGTTAACAGATAATCCATACGTTCTTTCTTGAGAATTATTATATATCTCTTTTATGGTATGGTGAGTTGCCATTGTAGCTTTTTTATATGCAGCATAACCCCTGGCCGGATCCCTATAGCCATAATTTTTTACTATTCCTGGTGTAATCTGAAAAGATGCTACGCCAGTATTTTTTTGTTTCGTGAACAGCAGCTCTGCTTCATACTCTAGAGTTTTGTTTTCTGGTAAAGTAAACGTTAAAATATTTACATATCCGGCAGCCTCTCCATGATACTTTAATGGTATATAAGATAATTGACCATGAGAATCTTTACGAGCGATACCATCTTGACCAACATTGAAATTTTTGAATCCACCTATTGATATTTGATCATCAACCCAGGTTTCTCCGTATTTACCAAGTGCTATGCTATTGTTTTTACCCGCAGAGCTTCTATAATTTAATGCTAAAGAATTTGTTCCAGAAATAGTATTTTCATACCCAACTGCTAAACTATTTTGAGCAAGAGCACTACCGCTGTTTGATGTTCCGATCACCAAAGAATTTGTAATATTATCATCCAAAGTATTTTGTCCGATAGACAAACTAGCATCATCCATATGGATATTATATCCTGTCTGATATACATAACTAGATCTTAATACCATAGGATGTCCGGAGGATGGTCTATGGAAAATTGGGAAGTATTCCAAATAACCATCATCTGGAGAGTTAATATTTGAATATGAAACCGTTGCACGACTTTGAATATGCGGAATGATAACATCAGAATTCAAAGTTCCTGTTAAATTAATGGCATTTCTGTAGTACCATCCATGTTGATCGTCTAAAAGATCAGAATTTAAGAATTGTACTAATTTATCGTTAGATCCTATATCAAATGGAGGTAACTCTGGTGTGGGATTACGTACAATTAGTCTGGCATATAATTGAATACTATTTAAAAATGTTTTTATACCACTAATTTGTTGTTCGCCAGTTACAGCAACATATTTACTATCTGCTCTTTCAAGAGTTAATACAACGCCGCTAGTACCAGGACTTTCTGAAGATATACGAAAAATATTTTCTGCTGGATAGTACGCTAAAACAGCATATTTTGCAGGAACATCGTTGTATCTGAATCGTATTCCTCTTATGTCATTTGTATTATATGGTTGTCCTAGTGTTATACTATTATCTGTAAAAAAACCGCTTTCGGCGGTAATATTTCCTAATATTTCTACATCATTTAGTATTTGTCCACCACCTTTATCGAAAGGGACATATCCTAAAGCATCTGTAATATCTAGATATTGTAAAACTCCAGAATCAACTATTAGTCCCTTTGCATTAAATTGTACCTTAGAAGCTGTGCCAGCAGTAACTATATCAGGTAAAAGGTTGGTCGATAATACTCCAGTAATATTACTAGCGTCTCTGTAATATGACGACTGTTGTCCATCCAATAAATCAGCATCTAATCCTGAACCATCTCCATCATTTGCTGAAGTCCATGGAGTACCTCCAACAGCCGCAATAATATCACTTAGAGTCAGATTAGTTCCGCCAATTACTCTGCCTTTATTATTTACATATACTTTAGTATAAGTTCCACTAGAAATAATATTAGATAATTCTATATGATCATCAAAAACAATAATATCATCTGAATTTTGTAGCTTTATCACAACCGATCCATTTGGTAGAGTAATATCTCCACCACCGACCAGCCCAGATCCGGCAACAACACTAATTTTTTGACCACTATGAACAATTTGTCCGGTGGGAATGGGATAGGTTGCTAATTTACTTCCATCATAGTATACTAAAGAGTTTAATCCAAAAAAAGTATTATTGGTGCCGCCATAGTTTATGGGTAAAATACCTTGATAAAAACTTGTATCAGATAGATCCAATGTACTTTTTGTAATAACAATATTAGTATCTATGCCTATTTGATTTTCGCCAACAATTGTTAATCCATCTCCAAGATTAGCATTAAGAGTAACAGTATCTCCACTTTGGACCTTGGATAGTCCTGTACCAGAATAAATATTACTAATAATATTTGTTTGAATACTATTTATATCTAGATCTGAACTAGATAATTTAGTCCCATCATAATATATTACTTTATCCGTAATAAAAGATGAGTTATTAGTACCACCACTATTAATAGGTAGTATATCAAAAACTACTCCATTTTGTCCCGCTGGACCAACCGGACCAATATCTCCTTTATCTCCTTTTGGTCCTGGAATTTTAGTAATCTCTATAAGCTCAGCCCTATTATTAGAACTGGTAGTAACTAGAACATTTGTTGTTACTAGTGTTTCACTAGTGCCATCTTGACTAGTAACTATAAGATATTTTGTGGGGTTATTAGAGTCTTCTAAAATATTTATTATAGTCATTTGATATTAGCATGTATTGCATGGGTCCTGTGGATCATAGTTACAGATAAATGCGTCGTCTCCGGGAACATTTCTTGTAACTAATGTTATAGTTCCTTTTAATATTCTAAAAACCTTTTTGCCACCACCATCATATAGATCGTTTGGCTCTTGTAATTCTAAATCGTAGTTAGCAGTTGAAAAAGTAAAAGCAGCCGTTGTGGTTGCTGGAAAACGCAAAATTATACGGCCAATTAAAGGATCAATATTAAATTGATATTCTGAATTAACAGTATTGGTTGTATATGTTTTTGTAGTATTATTGCTATCTAACCAGCGTAATCTAGCACACCAATTAGTAAGATTTATAGAAGTACCAGAATCATCCTTATAATCAAAAGATATATAAAAACTAGTACCCTTTTCAATGGTAAAATTATAGTCTGCTGCTGGCATAATGGCATCCTAATAGAAAATATAGCCATAATCTACTAATACAGTTATACACCTTTGCTGTATAAAGTGAAGCGTATTATAATTTGATCAAATTATGATTGTAATTGTTTTGAACGTCTAATTGCTCTTTTAACAACCATCGTAGCCAAAGATTTTACAAAAGGAATTTTTCGTTTCTTACTTTCTTCCGCTAACCATGCAATAATTGTTTCCATATTATTTTCACACCATTCAACTCCATTTTCATTCATTTCTATTGCATGTTTTTTGCAGGAACAGGTGGGGTTGCTCTTTATGCCTAAAGACGAAATCATGTTAGCCAAAATAGTACCTGGACCATTAGGATATTCTTCTAGTGTTTTAGGAAATAATGATCTAAGAGTTTTACCAATATCATCTCCTAATTTTTCTAGTAAACGATTTTCTATTTGTTCTTGAGTATAGTCTCCCCAAATATCATACTCATTTTTATCAACTAATAATAATCTATTCGGGATATGTTGAATTTGAGCATAAACGCTTTTTGATAATGGATTATCAATATATGATACATTTAAGGTTTTAAATTTTATGAGATTTGGCTGAACTAACTTATTGTTATGATCTGTAAATGGTGGGGGCTGTATAGCTATTTCTTGCGCCAGATTCATTGCTTTCTCCTATTAAAAGGGTATAATATATTATAGTTTTAACCATTACATTTGCAATATAATTATGATAAATTCGTGGGATTGTTTCGACACTCTGATTGCTAGATATTATCATTATCCGGTTTCTATATTTCGATTAATTCAAGATATTACTGGGGATGAAAATTTTATTGAAAGAAGAAAGTATGCGGAAAAAATATGTTCACAAAAAACTTTAGATGGTATATACCAACATTTGCCCGATCATGATCCAGAATTAGAACTACAACTGGAAAAAGAATATAGTTATCCCATTTTAGAAAATTTTAATAGGATAAATGATGGAGATATTATTGTTTCTGATATGTACTTGAACGAGGAACAAATATTAGATATTTTAAGATACCATGGATTAAATAAAGATATTAGAGTATATTCAACATATGGTAGAAAAGCCGATGGGTCGATATGGGATTCTTTGAAAGATCAATACGGCATACAATATCATACTGGCGATAATGCTCATTCTGATGTAAAACAAGTTCGCAAAAATGATCTTAAAGCAATATATTATGGCGGCTCATATTTAACAAATCATGAAAAGTTAATAGAAAGATATAGTCCATACTTATCATACTGGATCAAATATATTAGACTTAATAATCCTTATTTCGTTCCTTATCAAACAGTGCTTCTAGAAAATGGATCCATAAGTTACTACTACGGAACATATTGGATAAAAGAACAAAACGGAGAAATTACACTTCTGCAGCAAATAGACGATACTGGCAATAAAATCATATTAAGAGATAAATTTGATAATATTATTATTACTATATATAAAGAAGAAAACAAGATTACAATTATAAATGAGTATAATAACCAAGAAAATACAATATTTGCACAGTGGGTAGAGCAGCCCATTAATACAAAAAGATTCGACGAGAAAATACTATGGAGTGAACAGTGTTCTTATAACACGCCACTACTAATTAATAGTAGTTATTTAATACCTAAAGATATTATTTTTTCCTATCGTGACTGTTACTATTTTAAAAAAATATACGATAGTATTTTTGGCACAAACATTCCAGTATTAGAGTCTTGTAGAAATTCTTACTACTATCCATATAGTCAGGAATATATAGATTACGTATTAGATATTACTAGAGATAAGGTAATAGTGGATCTTCATGGTACAGGATATAGCTCGGGTAGTTTTTTTGGAAAACAGGATGTAAAACAAAAAATTATGTTCGTATCGGAACATAGCGATAGTATTCGTAAAAATACTGGCATTCAGAATCTAAACATATGTTTTGATAGAATATATAAAGAAGATATAGAAAACACAAAATTTCATCATAATAAAAGAGCATCAAAAGCTGGACTAAAATGTTGTAGTGGAACAATGTTAGAAAAATTCAATATTCCTCCAAAATTAGGACCAATGGTGGGTTGGAATGGAGAATGTGTTAGAAAAAAGAGCGAACATAACCAAGATATTTGCAATATTTTTGATAAAGTTACCGATTGTGTTATTAGTAGGAGCAAAGTGTATATACCATATATTGATGGAGTAGATGATCTTACAGAAGTCTTGCTTAAAAAAATGAACGAAGACAATTATACTAATACTGTTATTCATTCGTTATGGGATCCAGTTAAAAATATAAAACTAAAATGATATTACTATATAGTAAAGAAACTGCTATTATTACTCTACCAAAAACTGGTAGCACATCTTTATTTGAAACATTATGTCGTCCACCATACTATGGGGTTTTTTGTATAGGACCAAGCGGTGACGACCCCAATTATTATGATCATCATTCTATAATATTACCTCAAGCATCATTTAAGTGGAAAGTAATAGTTGTAGTAAGACATCCTTTACAAAGATTTGTGAGCTTATGGGGTCATCTTGCAAAAGAAAGAGTAACTCAAATGCTAGACGCCCCAAGTATTAATGATTTTGTAAATATCATAGCAAATAATAATCATTGTTTTTATTTTTATCAATGGAATCAAAGTAAAATACTAGAAAAAGCAAACTATGATTATACTGTTGTCAAAACAGAAACTTTAGAGGATCAATTATTAGAATTAGACGTATTGGATAAAAGAGGAGATCTTATGAACCTAAATACTTTTAATATAAATCAAAGAACATTACCTTATCATCAAATATTATCAGAAAATATGATTGAAAAATTAAAATGGTGGTGGGAACCAGATATTTTAAGATTTAATTATAATACAGATTATGTCTCGGATTACAATATTTAAAAACAGGTTTTTAAAGTCCATGATGAATTACCATAAAATCCACCACCAAAACCATTATCTTTACAGCCAAAAGTAATAGATTCTCCTGGTGCTAAAATAACAGAATAAGACCAAGAATGAGATCCATTTGTAGTATTGTCCGATCCGCATGGACTTCCATAGGAACTCCATGAGAATGGATATTGTCCTGGTTCATATATTGAGCCATTAATTAGTAAATCATCATTAATACCACCGCTAGCTTCTAATAATGCTGGAGAGGAATAATTATTAGTAATTGTAGCTATATTGCTAACAGAAGCACATTCTGCAACATTTCCAGATATTGTTCCGCTATCTTGTTGACATTCTATGTCTTCGGCTTCTGGATTATTAGTATCAATTACTATACAACTTTGTACTATAGGTTTATCAACTGTTGTTACAATCTTAGTATCAATTAATGAACCAGTTATTGGTTTTATCTTAGACCAATTTAATTGTTGTATATCATCGATTGTTGATGAGTTAGAACATTGATTTATTAGTGTGTCTTTTAAGTTTTTATATAGTATAACTTTCTCAAAATAGGTTTTAAAAACTACTATTAGATCACTATAAGATAGATTATAGATCTGACCGCTCTTATCTGTAAAGGGTGGCATAGAGGCATCAGTATCATCATCATATAAAGCCTGGGCATAACTAAGAATACTTTTATATGATATTTGATCATTTATAGAAGATCCTAAAATAATATTTTTGCTATTTATAGTGACTAATATGCCCTCCTCTAGTGTAGAGGAATAGGAGGTGTTGATTAGATCAATTTGAGCGTCTTTAAAAGTTTGTAATGGGGGATCGCTAATAATACCACTAGCTAAATAACGATATATTATATAACATTCCCAGTCTGTGGTGTCTTCATTATTATCATTAATATCACATGTGGGTATAAGATTATTAGAAGAGGGTGAAATAATTTTAGTTTCTAGTGTACTTTTATCAGTACGTAAAACAGGGGCAGTCTCTGATTTATTAGCTATAACTGTGATACCGCTAGGTATTACATTAATGAATGAATAAGAGTATTTATTAGAACATAAGTCAATGGTATTAGTATAATTACATATCATATTATATCTCTATTATGGTGATTCTATATACTCGCTGCAATTATTTCCACACCCTCCATTACATGTAACAGGTAGTATTGATTGTGATGGCCTACAACAAGTTTCTCCATCAACAGAACAACATAAACCATATTTAAGAGGAGGGGATCCCCATATAGCACAACCGTTCGCTAATGCTGCTAAATAGCCAGGATCATTGCTTGGTGGACAGGGTCCTATGCTCTCTCCATATGCTATTGCATCCAGACTGCCCTGTTGTGTATAAGGCCAAAAGTGCTCTTTGATAGTAACTCCACCACTATTAGGATAGTCTCCATAAGATTTATATGTTGTTACTCCATAATACGTACAATCTGAGTTTTGGCCACAAGCATAACATTGACATCCTACTTCAATACAAACGCCATTAATACATTGTTCACAATTAGAAGGACTACATGGTGGATCACAAATATCTGGCGGTAAAACTGAAACCTCTTTATATGTAGAATAATTTATTACTGTATTTTCTTTAATTATATTTTTGCTTACTTTGTTATTACAATAGTACTTATTAAGAATATCATCAGAAGTTTTGATAGTTTCTAATTGATTTAATAAATCGTCTTTAGCCTTTTTTTGATCGGATACTATCTGAAAATACTTAGTAAGTATATTTTTAAGAGTATTATAATTTAAGTAGTAGGCAATATTATTAATGTCCAAAATGTATGGCATAACACTATTAGCATCTTCGTTATATAGTATATTAGCCAAACAAATAACATTTCCTAAGTGTATCTGATTTTCTATTTTACCATCTAGGATTATTGTATTATAACTATCTATTTTTATAGTAACTCCGTCTTGTAAATTATTATCATAATTTTTGATAGCATCTTCTTTTTGAATGGTATTTAATGTTGCTAGTGATGGCTGAGATACAATCTTATTATTACTAACATAAATTTCATAGCATTCCCAAACGCTCATAACTTCTACTATGTCATTATTATCACATGGTAAAATATACAAATTAGAATCTGGAGATATTGTAATTATTTCCCCAGTATCTTTATCTGTACGAATTACACTAGTAGTTATATCACCAGAAGTTGATGCTGGAGTAGTAACATATTGATATGAAAATTTATTAAGACAGTAATCGTAGATATTTTGGTAATTACAAATCATAACATGTTCCATCAATGCATTGTTGAGTATCGGGATCACAAGGTGGATCACATAATGGATTAAGTGTTTCATAAGTTAAAACACTAAATTTTACAATAGTATCATTACTAGCTGATAAATTGCTAGCTTTATTATATGTTATTGTTGGTAAAGATGTATAAAAAACTTGTTTTTGAACATCTTCTATAGTAGAAGAACTATTAATTGTAATAATTAGATTATCCAATATGAGTTTATAGTTTTTTAGCTTATTAAAATAGTTAGATAATATATTGCTTAAATTATAGTAATTTAAAAAATGAGCATTATTATAGTAATCAACTAATGGTGGTAGTGGATCAGTACTATCATTAGCGTTCATAAGGGTGGCTAAAGATAATATATTACTAAAATTAATAATATCATCATTTAATGCTGGTAATAAAATTGTATAGTTTGTTTTTTCAGAAACTGTTGTATTAGAGTATGCTCCATTTTCAGATGCGCTAATATCAGTAGCAAAATTATTAATGGTTATTAATATACCATTACTCAAAACATTATTATACTGAGTAGTAATATTCTTAATTTGTTGTTCTTTGTATTGCGATAACGGTGGATCAGATATAAACCCGTTATTGTTTTTATACCATAGATAACATTCCCATGCTGTTAAGTCTGGATCATCATCAGAAAGATCGCAAGTAGATATGGTTAAAGTTGATGAGGATTCTAATAATACTTTTTGTTGACTATTTTGATCAGTTCTATACACTGATCCATCATATCCAGTATTTGGAATAGCATAGCCATTGTTAACAGAAAAACTAGCATATTCATAAGCATATTTATTAGAGCATAAGTCATAAATGTTTGCATAGCCACATATCATAACTAATCCTTAACTAAACTTAAATTCCGATAAGTCTATACAACTAATATTACCAGATACTAGTCTTATGTATCTTGTATTAATATTAGTATTAATTGGAACTTCTGTAGTCGAATCTTTAAATACCGCTGTAAAGGTAAATGTAGCAAAATCAACTAAAGTAGTCCAAGTAGATCCATTATTGCTATATTCTAGTTTTGTATGATTAAGATAAGTCGCTCCATAAGAATAATGAGGTCTGATTTTTATAGATCTCACATTTCTAATCGATCCAAAATCTGCTGTTATATAAGCTAAACCATTAGCGCCGGCACATGAACTAAATGTGCTTCCCGCATTATTAGTATTATCTCTTAGAGCATTAACTAAAAGACTAGGACTAGCAGCACCGCAACAAGGTGTACTAGTTGTAAAAGTCCAAGAATTTGGAGCAGGATAAGTTGGATATACTGTTAGTGCTGTGGATGCATAAGTACTACTCCAATAAGCACTATTTTTACTCAATAATTGCAATGTATATGTTCCTGCACCGGAGATCGGAACATTAGCTGATGTTACTCCACTATAACTGATATATTTTATGTCTCCAACCATTTGATTCCAATATTGTAGACGATATGTTATATTAGATGGAGAGTCAAAACCACTACCAACAGGTCCAAGTGGCACTATCCAAGCGATATTAATTCCAGTAGTACCCAGAGCAAGGGTAGAAAAAGAAGATGGTGGTAATGGAGCACCAAGACCTTTACCTAAATAAGATGCTGTTGATGACCAAGGACTAACTCCAGTAGCATTGTATGCCCTAACTCTAGAGTACAAATTAATTCCAGAATGGGTAATACATCTTGTTCTATAATTAATATTCCCTGATGTATAAGCTGTAGTAAGCTGACTACTAAATGAGCTATCAGCAGCATACTGTATTTCGTATCCTGTTATTGGTAATCCGCCGTTATTTGTTGGTGGATTCCAGGAGATCCGCGGCACATAGCCATTTGTAGAAACCCCAGTAGCTGTACCAAATGTAAAATTACTACAAGTTGCACCAACATTAGATCCAACTATTTCGTATGAAAGAGGAAATGAGCCAGCTAATAATGAAGTTATACCATTTCTGGTTACTGGATAATATTGGGATAATCCATCTGTAACAAAAATATATGCGGTACCTGTTTGTGCTGCGCCCAATGCCCCCGCATGAACGACTGATGTTCTTGTATCGCTCTGTCTAATATAAGGATTAACACCCCAAATAAGTCCACCAGTAAATGGAGTTGTAATAGAAACTCCATACATTGTATTATAGTTAACAGAAGTATTATTAAGAGTAGATAAATTAACTGGCAACATATTAAAGTTATTACTAGCTGGAACTTGTAATATAGTTATTAATGTATTACTAGGTGCCGTTGGAGCAGAATATGGGGAAACTGGTGTTGTTGCGAACGCTACAGAGAACGATCCTGTACCTACGCTATTAATAGCTCGTGCTCTAAAAATATATTGAGTATTATTTGTTAATGATGTTACAGTGTATTGGAGTCCTGTTGTAAAAATATTAGTAACGTTAGTATTAAAAGTAGAATCTGTACTATATTGTAAATTGTATCCCGTTATTGCTGATCCCTTAGATATTGGTTTAAACCATCCCGCATTTACTGTTGCATCACCGGGATTTAAAGTATGTATAGTAATAAATTCGGGAGCTTGTTTGTTAAGAGATATTGATGAACTATTATTACTAGATCCAACACTATTATTAGCTTTTCCTCTAAAATAGAATGTATTATAATTTCCTGTTATTGGAACATCAAAAGTTATACTACTAATACTATTTTGGGTTGTAAGCGTGAGAAGATTACTAGTGAACCCCGAACCCGAAGAAGCATAGATAGTATAATTGATGATCGGAGATCCTCCATTATCTGATGGTGGATTCCATGATAGACTAACGGTATCATCATCTACCCAACCAGCATTAAATCCTGATGGTGGATTAGGGACAGTCACTGGTTTGTTAGGAACTGCTAAGATGCCAGATGAATAAGTTCCATAACCTAATTCGTTATAGGCTCTCATTCTAAAATAATATGTTGTATTATTAGTTAATCCCGTAACCGTAATTGACTGATAGTTGGCAGCATAAATTGATGATGTTGTATTACTGGTAAAAGTTCCTGTTGTACTACGCTCTAAATTAACTAGTGAAATAGTATTACCACCATTACCAGTAGGAGGTAAATAGGATAATGTTACAGAAGCATCTCCAACAGAAGATGAGAGGTTAATCGGCGCACTTGGTGTGGTTTTAACTAATGTGAATGATGATGGAGTTCCTGTTCCGGCTAGGTTAATAGGAGTAACTCTAAAATAATAATTTCCAGTTGATGTTAATTCATTACTAAATTTAGCTATATTAAATTGTAATTTTGTACCATTATAGTATAAAGATAATCCTTGACTAGTTGTTGTTTGAGATGTTGTTAGTGGTACTGGAGAATAAAAAGTGCTATTATAAAGTGGAGTTGTAGAAGTATCTGGAAAATTAGAGTACATTGATCTATCAATACGGTATCCTGTTATTGGCGACCCTCCATTATTTGTTGGTGGATTCCAATTAACTATAGTTTGGTCAAAACCCCATATACCAGTTAAAGATGAAATGCCCGACGGAACAGTATATGCTGGAGCAACTTCAAATAAATTTGATAATAGGGAATCTCCAGCAGAATTAGTAGAATACAATTTAAAATAATAAGGACTACTATCAATTAATCCCGTAATAGTTCCAGTAGAATCACTAAACGATTGTATATTAATAAGATCACTAGGATTAGATCCATATAATGTTGTGTAAGAAATAGTAGTATCAGTATTTGTTGGTGGATTCCAATCAATATCTATTTTCCCACTACCTCTAATAAAACTAGCACCATTAATAACTCCTGGTACTGTAATATATGGAATTTCACTATCAATATAAAATTCTAAACTTAATTCAGAATGTGGTTGCTTAGATTCTGCAAAAACATTAAGATAAGAATCATTACTAATAGATGCTGTAAAGCTTTCTATTAAATTATTACTATTTTGAGCTACAGTAATTTTAGCCGTATTAGACCGTGGTGTAACTGGCAAAGGAGTACTAACTCCAAATTTTTTGGTACTATTTCCAGCTCCTGTACCAGCTTTTAATTTTGCTTCAACTTTTTGATAAAACTTTTTGCATCTGGTTAATTCTTCATTACATATTACTGGTTTAAAACTAGTAACAACAGACCCAAGTTCTAATTTAGCGCGTCCTATATCAATTATAGAAGTATTATTCAAAGCTCCAGAAGGAGATATCTCAACCATTAGTGTTGATGCATTATTTGGTACGGTAAAAGATTTGCTATAAAGTGTCCAAGAGTCTGTTAATAATGTTCCACTAAATGCTGAGTCGATGATTTCTGTTTTACCATTAACTAAAGAATCAAAATTAGTACTATAATAAACTTTACCATATACTAATCCTGTCCAATTGCTTTCGCTGGGTTTTTTAGCATAAAAACTAAAAATGGCCGGTTTGCCCCTTAATCCCGATGTAATATCACTATCTACTGCTTGAGATAATACTGGATACGATCCTGAAGATAGTGTTGTTAATCGTATATGATTTGTAGCATTATCTAATCCAATATTACCGGCTATTCTTGATGCTTTATTTGCTCCGTTAGAAACCAAATACCAACGATCTGCTGTGAAACCCCCAGCATAAAAAGGAGTACCTCTTTGCCATATGTCAAAATTACCATTAATTAATAGATTGTCATTAACGTTTCTATTAATATTTTTAGCATAATTTAATATCTTTACCATAATCACCCCATATCAGGTTTATCTTTTTCGGATAAAGTTTTGTTTATAGCATTTAGTTTTTCATATAATTGACCAATAGCAACAAGATCACCAGCCTTAAAAACGCCTCGTTGAGTAGCGAGATCAATAATTACCATTAGATTTTGAATATCACCAGCATTTAATTCCATGATTTTCTCCTAATTAAACCTCAGAAGGTGGAGGAGCAACTAGCCCCTGTTCTATTCCGGCCTTCCTTATATATAATAGTAATGATTGTACTATATTTGCAAGGTCATTATCTTCGGCACTCTTACTTAAAATATTATCAATAATGATATTAGTACCCGGATCGCTTGGCATAAATTCTGCAACACCATCAAATACTCCAAATTTTCTTAGTTTAACCCTTGCTACAGCATCTCCATTAACATTAGGTGCAGAAATATTTACCTCTTCCACCCAATATCTATCATATGTTTTTGCTGGTATTACAGATATTTCTACTGGTTCTATGTGTGGTAGCATTTTATTCTCCTTCTAAAGCCGATAGTCTATTTTTAAGTTCATTAATTTGAGTCTGTTGTTCTTGTATGGCCTTAATTAATAAAGCAACCATGTTACTATAATGTATAGCATCTGGTCTGTTTTCGTTGTCATATTGTACAAATTCTGTTAAACCAGCACTATCTACTTCTTCAGCGATTAAGCCACCGAATATTTGATTTCCATCATTTTGACTTTTAAATGTGACACTTCTTAATTTTAGTACCTCATTTAATCCATGAGTGGCATCATTAATTTGTGTTTTATATCTTAATGATGATGTTGATCTATATAAAAATCCATCACTACTAACAACCATATTAGCGGCAGTTGCTGTTACGTTATTATATGGAGATACTGCTGCTGTTCCTGTATTTATTGCTCCATCATCTCTTGTATAAAGAAGTGCTGTTGCGCTACTATTTGATATATAAAAAGAAACTGTTGAACTAGTAGCTCCTACTCCTCTTACTTCGAAACGATACGTTGGAGATACACCAATACCAGTATTACCAGCAAAATAGTTTTTACCAGTATGTTCTACATAAATACCCCATCTATTTGTTACTGTTGCCCCACTGGAAACATCTTGACAATAAATATCAAAAGCATTAGTTATTGTTCCAGTAGCTCTCCATAGCATATTTTGTATGCCAATAACAGTAGTAGTTGTTGGAGAAACAGCGGAAGTATTATAATGTCCGTATTGATTATAAATTCCAAATAATGCACCTAATGATCCAGCGTCATTAGTTAATCCGTAATTACGTAAATTATTATTAGTAATTGAAATAGCGCTAGCGCTATTGCTTCTTCCAGAATCAATTTTATGATATATATTACCTTCAAAATTAGTAATTGAATAAGATCCATTGGTTGTTGTATATGAATAAACAGTTGGTACTAAGCCAGCCCCAAAACCAGTATTAGTAAAAGATTTTAATGTTAATATTGCTGGAAATGATGCGGAAGAAGAATCTGCTCGTATTCCTCCATTAGCAAATAATTTATAGTCATTAACTGGTGATGCTCCTAATCCAATATTGCCTCCACTTTGTATAGTTAGTAGCGTACTTTCACTAGCTCCATATCCAGCATTTTCTATTAGTTTTAATGATCTTGTGCCACTACTAGCATCATTCTGCCAAGCAAATCCACCCTTACCATTAACGTCAATTTGGATAGCTGCCTTGCCAGTGCCAGCACTTTCCGTTTGCAGACCTTGAGCTGTTATTAAACCATCACTAGCTGTAGTATATGATAAAACTCGTCCTCTAATGTCTACTTTAAAACCACTACTAACAGAAGTTGTTCCTATTCCAACACTACCATCGCTAGTTATTCTCATTCTTTCAGTAAGTGTAGAGCCGCCATTATCTCCGTCCTTATTAAAGAATGCAATATGAGTACTAATCTTATTAGTCGCTGAACTAGGAATAAATGCAATTTTACCTCTATACCACCCGGTGATGCCGTCGTCGCCTACACCGACGTTGTATGTGATGCTGCGGTCAGAGGCGTTGCCAAATATGTCAAGATCGCCGCGCACCTGTAGTGCTGATGATCCCGCTGTTGCTGGTGTTACACCTATGCCAACTCTACCAGCACTATCAATTCTCATTCTTTCAGTAGCAGCATTTCCAAATGTATTAGTATTAAAATTCAAATAACAATTTCCACTAGTAGCAACTCCACCTATTGTGACCGGAAAAGTATTATCAGTATTACCCCAATGTATAGATCTACTGGCCCCTCCGCTTTCAACAAAAGCAAATCCACCGCCAGTGATAGTTAATCTTCTCAAAGGATCAGAAGTTCCTATTCCAACGTCTCCAGCACTAGTTATTCTCATTCTTTCAGTATTATTAGTTCCAAAAGTTAATGCTTTATTTGGTTCAACTCTTATAACAGCATCTTCTGTTCCCATTAATCCAATCAATAAACCACTAGCAGTAGTAGTATCTATATTTGATATTCTTAGATAAACATCATCACCTGACGATCCATGAACTTGAAGACTCTGTGTAGGAGAGGAAGTTCCTATTCCAACACTTCCAGCACTATTAATAGTAAATAAATTAGTTCCAGATGAATTTTCCACTTCCATATACGATGCTGTTTGAGAAGTATCTCCAACTAATCTTAATCCAACATAAGCAGCAACTTGGTTAACTCTTAGTGTGGCCCATCCAGCAGATAACGCTGCTGCTCTACCAGTGCTAATAAAATCATTATTTATTCCATTATTACCAAATAACGCTCCACCAGTTCCTCCAGATATTGTGCGACCAGTATTAATTTGTACGTCGCCATTAGAAGCAAATCTTACTCTTTCAACACCGCTAGTACTTATTGATAATGAATTTGTACCAACAGAACTAATCTGACATAATCCAGTATCAGTATCTCCAAGTATACTAATTCCCGGTGCTGCTGCTGTTCCAGAGGAGAAAACTGTTTGGGTGCTAAAAGTTTTAGCTCCACTCATAGTTTGAACGCCAGTTGTTCGTATAACAGTACTATCAACAGCTATACTATCAGCACTAACAGTTATACCATCGCCCTGACCAATATCAATCGTTCTATTTGCTGCTAAACTACCGCCACCCGCTAATCCACTGCCAGCAGTAATTGTGGTACTAGTTGCTGCTTTAGTGTCAATCTGAGTTTGAATAGCACTAGTAACGCCTTTAACATAACTTAATTCAGTAAGTGAAGGATAGGTAGCAGTTGCTAAAGATACTAAATTTTTACTAGAATCAAAACTAGCAATTGTACTAGCAGTTTGATTATTAAGATTAAGGTTAGTACCATCAAAAGTTAAATTACTTTCAGCATTAATTCCAACAGAGCTTCCAGTGCTAGTAAGTATTCTATTATCACCACTATTAGCTATTGTTGGTAGTAAACCACTAACACTACTATTAAAATTACTAACGCTAGTTCCATTAACAATAAGAGTAGTAAAATTTCCACTAGGAGATGTTATAGTTCCGCTAGTATTAATGTTGTGATTATGATAATTAATAGCCATAATTTAACCTTTTATGGGGTTCCATAACTAACTTGACTAATATCTAATACCCCTACCCAACGTATATTTTTGCTACTTAATCCAGTTACTCTAATTTCTAATGCTTCATTAGTATCATCAGCCACAACAGTAGCACTAGTTCCACTCATAGCTCCTTCACTATCATTTTCCACAACCAAACTGCCTACTAATGCTGTTCCATTTGCTCCATTTCGTCGTATTCCTCCTCTAATTATCCACCATGCTCCAAGACTATCAGTATCATTATAAGCACTTAATTTTAAGCTAAATGTCCAAACGCTTTGAGCAGGTATGGTCGGTCTATTAGAAGCTCCGGGAGTATTTCCATCTAATGTTAATACAACATCTGCTGTCGAATCAGTAGTAGTTCGTCTAGCAACTAATATAGTATGTTGGGCATCTCCAGCATTAGCAAAATTACCAGCATGATGAGATAATGAGGTTCCATCAAACGTAAAATTACTTTCAGCATTAATTCCAGTACTACTTCCCGTACTTGTTAAAACTCTATTATTTCCACTATTAGCTATTGTGGGTAATAATCCAGTAACTCCACTACCAAAATTAGTAATGTCAGATATGGTATGAGTATGATTTAGTTGAGCATATTGTGCGGGACCTCCTAAACCAGCCCACTCTACAACATCTCCAGAAGCTCCTGGAGAACTTAATAAGAAAGATGTTCCATTTGTAGCAGTATAGTCTTCACCATCCAGTAATTTAAATCCATTGTAATATACTTGTAGATTACCAACTAAATAATTTGGAGTAACAGTAAAAGTATCTTTAGCTGTTGTTAATATCTCATATCCAGTAATGGCAACCGCATATAAATTTATTGTTAAGTTTCCATCATTATCATTATAAGAAACACTAAGTCCTGTTCCGGCAACTATTCCTGTGCCTATTATATCCATAACATCTTCTGCTGATACTGCTCCGCCAGATGATGTGCTATTTATTGTATAATTTCCATTATCAGAAGATATACTAATGCCTGTTCCAGCAATTATATTTTTAACTGGTAATAATCCACTCACGCTACTATTAAAATCAGTTATTTGACTACTAGAGTGAGTATGGCCACTTAAACTAACCCCGGTGCCATTCACCAAAAGATTTTGACTAAAATTTCCTGTTCCAACAACATCAAGTTTATACGAAGGAGAACTTGTTCCTATTCCAAATCTATCAGTACTAGCATCTAAAAAGAGTAGATTTTGATCATTATCTCCTTCTACTCTAAAATCATAATTACTGCCAAATTCATTAATTATAGTTTCGGCACTATTCAGTCTAATTCTATCACCACCAATATACATATAACTAGATGAAATTATAGTTTCATAGCTAGAATCATTGCCACCAGCTCGAATACGAACATTATTTCCAGCTTTTGCACTAATTAATGTATCTTCGCCCTGACTATAAATAATAAAATCATTTGTTCCCGTAAGAGCTGGATGAGTAATTTTTCCACTAACTGAAACATTTCCAGTAAATGCTCCACTACCAACAACATCTAATTTAAAAGTTGGAGAACTTGTTCCTATACCAATATTTGTTCCATTGTCATAAATTATACTATTATTTAAACTATTAGTTCCAGTCCATTTTGTAACATAGTTGGCTGAGCCAGTTCCTGTTGGAACCGCTGTGCCACTAACTTGTAGTGTAGTAAAATTACCACTACCTCCAGTAATATTAACACCACTAGGAATATACGCTATATATTGTGTTCCATTACCATCAAATGTAATACCATTTTGAAAAGTATGAGTAGCATTTATAGTTCTAGCAGTATCTATATGCACATATTGAGTATGATCATCATCACCTAATCCGAATAGACTACCGTGATCATTCTGAGTAACTCCAGCAATATTTGTGATTATAGCAAGTCGTAAATCTAATACGGTTTGTAAACTAGCTTTTGGAGTATTAGTAAAAGAAGTCTCTGATTTAAAAATTAATCTATATAATATTTTTAGTTCATTAGCAGGAATATTTGTTAGATCAATATCGCTCCAATTATTATTATTTTCTGCATTACTCAAATTATCGTCTACTCTTTGACCCATAATTGCAAATACTGGATCATTAATATCATTAGTAGCAACAATCCACATAGCAAAAAATTTATTATTCCCAACATTTGCAGTTGACCAGTTAGGTGGCGGGCCAGGATTGTATAGATTATATAACGATCCAGTACCATTATATTTTAATGGAATTGCTGTGGCTGTATCTTTTACCCATTGTCCTGTATTTCCACTATGATAATAAACTGGTAAATATCCAGTTGGAGATAGTATTTGGGTGAAAGATTGGTTTCCGCTGCCATTAATAACATCTATTATAATATCTTCTTGATATAAAGTTCCATCAGAAATATTAAATGTCACATGGCTATTAGAACTTCCATTGCCAAGTAATGTATAATTACCAATACTTAATCCTTCAACATATTGCATACCGAATGTATTATGGATCCACTTATGAGTAGTAGTATCCATTCTAATTCCATGGCGTTCCTCCCCAAAAAATGTACTCTGGTTTATATCACTATTCCAGTGAATATATGCTATTGGAACATCATCTATAAAATCAAAAAATGTATTCTTTGCTTGTAACTGATATGGTTCAGTGGTGGAGAAATGAATATAGTTTAAGGCGGTTCCAGTATTAATAACAACTGTTTCAACTCCAGTTTTAGAAACCTTTATTCCCTTAATATATACATCATAAAATCCACCAGATGTAGCTGGTTGTATAGTAAATGTGCGGGTACTATCATTAAAACTAAGTAAACTATCATTTTTATCAACAAATCCTTGTGGCTCTTGACTTAATATATTAATTTCAGTATGTAAATTATCTATAGTTAATGTGCCTGATGTATCATTATAGGTTAAATTAACACCAGTGCCTTCAATCATTAAACCGCCACCAACCCTGTCATCAACAGCCTCATTAAAATTAGTAATATCACTAGCTAAATGAGAATGACCACTAATGCTAACACCGGTTCCATTAACTTGCAATGTGATAAAATTTCCACTAGAGCTAGGAACCCACAATCCACTAACACTATTATACTGTAAAAATTGTCCATTAGTCGCCCCGGTTACAGCAACATTATGAAGCTCTTCCAACTCATAACCATTTTGAACTCTAACCTCAATAACTCCTTCGTTTTGATGAGTTCGTACAATAGTTCCTATAGCCACAATATGATAAGGAGCATATGGTTTAGTTGTTGTTAACGCTCCTGATATTGTAGGACTCAAATATAAAACTGATCCATTAACATCCCCTTGAGGAGCAGTTGGGTTAAACTGATCAGTATTTAATCCTGTTAATGCGCCGAGCACAATAACTCTGCCTGTGCTCATATTATCTATAGCTTCGTAAGTTATTCCATAAGTACCAGCGCTACTAATATCAGCAGTAGCAAGAGCTTTTTGTATAGTAGGAAGATCACCCTGACCACCATTTATATAAACAGCAGTCATTTTGGGAATACTAGCCCCTGTTTTATTAAATACTGTTGTAACAACCGAAGCTGATGTTTCAACAGATGTCATAGTATTGCTAATGGTATAAATACCACTAATACTAGAAACCGATATATCTGATCCTGCAACTATGTTTTTGACTGGAAGAAGTCCGCTAACAGCATTATTAAAATAAGTGCCGCTAAGATTAACAGGATTTAAATCTAACCAAGAGCTTGTTCCATTTCCAACTTTTAGTAAATTATAGGTACTATCATATCCTGGTTCACCACTAGATAATACTGGATTAATGCCGGACCATACCGCATCTGTTCCTTTTCTTAATTGTATAAGATCATTTACTGGCATAAAGTATCCTTAAAAAACTACCAGTATAATAAATTATGGAGAACCACCATCAATTACAACATAGTGTAAATAAGTTGGATTATTAGTACTAACACCACTAATTCTTGTTAATCCATCAATAACCGTGCTAGTTTGTCCAAGGTTAACTGTGGTATTACCTAATGTTATTCCACTACTAGCCAACTTTGTAACAGGAATATTATTTGGTAAATAAGCCACTCCAATTGTACCAGCATTAATATTACTAGCATTTAAATTAGTAATACTAGATCCATTACCATTAAATGTAGCATAAACTGTGCCAGCATAGAAACTGCCAGTACTATCTCTTGCTACTATTGTACCAGTAGCATTATCATGAGTTGCATTACTAGTTATAGTATATGCTGTACCATCATCGGCATTTGGGGATGTTGCTGATAATCCTGTACCAGCAACACCAACTGTGCTAGCATATTGTCCAGTAGTATCGGTGCCAAGAGCAACGCTATTACTAGCAATAGTTGTATTAATGGTAAGAACGCCATTAGTTAAATCTGTGAGCGTTACGCTGCTGGTACCAGTAACATCACCAGTTAATGTGCCAGTAATAATAGGACTAGGTAAACCACTTAAATTAATAAAGTTTCTATAATAAGATCCATGTTGTCCATCCAATAGATCAGCATTTAAGTTATTAACAAGAGTACTAGAACTAACTGTTAACGGTGCTGTACCATTACTAACTGTTGATGTTAATGTATTAGCACTAATATTACCAGAAGTAAAAACATTTGGCGTTGATCCAGAATTACTAATAAACTCCCATCTACTATCATTAATATCCCATACTATTTGATGGGCCAAACTATTATCATGATCTAGTACTTGCAAACCGCCAAGACTTTCTGCGCCAGAAACATTAACTTGAATAATATTATCACCAATATTTACAGTAGTACTATTAACAGTAGTTGTTGTTCCTAAAACATTAAGATTTCCACCAACAGTAACATTACCATCAGTAGTTAAATCATTAATACCAACAATATTTTTACTACTATCTAATACAACAGCTCTACCTGCACTAGCTGTTCCGGCCGCTACTCCAGATAAGTATGTTAGTTCGGCAAGAGTAGCTTTGGTAGAAGCATCTGTAATATTAGACCAAACATGAGTATGACTATTAAAATCGTTAATCACAGATGTAGAGATTCCGGTGACCGCAATAGTTAAAGTATTATTAGGGTCATCGTATGTCCATTCTAATCCATTTCCATTTCGCAAAAATCCAGTAGTAATATGATTTCCACTACCAAGAATATCATGTATTTGTTCTTCGCTAATAGAAGCGGCGGTTATTCTCGCATCAACAGCGCTGTTAAAATCATTAACTTGAGTACTATATATTCCTGTAACTTCTATAGTTAGTGTTGATCCATCAGGACCAAGTGTTAGTCCTACTCCGTTGGTTCCTAAGAATCCTGTGGGAACTATAGCAGCATATGGTAATCCGCTAGCCCAGTGTGTTGATCCATCACCAATTTTAAATCTTTTTGTTGTTGTATCAAAACCTAACTCACCATTATATAATATACCATGACCTAATAGTCCAGATGCATTATTCCATTGAGAAGTTGTTCCTCTTCTAAATTGAATTAAATTATTGATGGCCATCTTGTACCTCTATAAGTTATAATTAGGGTGATCCACAATCCAATTCATAAAAATAGTTATCCAAATAATAGTCTACTCCATCAACACCATCTTTTTTGATCTTCGTAAATGGAATATTATCAGGTAAATCGCTAGCTAATAGTTTTTCAGTATTTACAATTTCTATATTAATAACTGTTTGATCTTCCAAACTAATAATATTATCTCCATCAGCTTCGATAGCTATAATATTAGTTTCATTAGATGTTTCTACAATTACAATATCGCTCATACTTGACAATCCAATGCTACGTCTGAGCTACTATATCTTTGTTTAATTGTAATTACACCGTAAAGCAATCTAACTGTATAGTTACCCCCACTAGCATAAAAAGTATCGTCACTTTGTAGTTCTAGATCATATTTAGCACTATCAAAATCAAAATCATTCGTTGTATCAGATGGAAGTAATAGGGTCAATTTGCCTTCTGGACCATCAATATAAAATTTATATAAAGAATAGTCTAAATTAGTTGTAGAATAAGTTTTCGTAGATGACAAACTTTTTTTACTAACAGCATTATATTCTGTTTTCATTGTTAATCGTGCGCACCAGTTTGTAATATCTATAGGATTTTCGTTAGCATCCTTGTAAATAAGAGAAAGCCTAAAAGAAGTTCCTCTTTCAATGGAAAAATTATAATTGGCTGCTGACATTGAGAAGCCTCTTTAAAACATATTTTTGTGTCTATGATTATCGTACGCAATAAGCATAAATGGATCGAATTTGTTACCAACAAAGGGACTAAGAACAGCAGCAACCGCTGTGGCTTGTTGCACATCCCAATGTTCGGAAAGATCTCCGTATAGTTTGCACGGACCTTGATTAAGAATCTCTTTAAATCCGGCTAAATTACCAGCAACACTTAATTTAGCTGGACCAAGAGAAGCATTTATCCCATCTAATAGAGCCTTGGTTCTAAAAGTACTTTGATCAATAATACAAGCTGCTCTAAGACCTACTAAGCATAAAAAGATTTCATCTTTATTTACTGTAGGATCCGGAGTAATAGTATTATTAATGCTATCTACAACATACTCTTGATCTAATTGCACATCAAATTGAACATACCTAGCAGCAACAGTTATTGTTTGAGCAATTCTATCATCGCTATATGTTGGTGTTTCTGATAAATCATTTATAAGAACCCTAACTAAATTTGTAATATCTGCTTGCCAACCCATAGTTTCTCCTTATGCTAGGATGCTATTTGTATAATACACCTAAAAAATAAGGCTGGCACAAGGCCAGCCCTATTTTCGTAGTCAAATTATATATGAGCTATTATAGAGCACCAAGTAATACTCTACGATTGTCTAGAACAGCAAAGCCCTGTTCAGCCCAACCATAGAAACCAGCTCTCTTCTGACGATGTAGAGTATCGTCCTCGAAGATTTGAACTTCTTGACGAACTGGCATTATGAAGCTGTCTCTCTTGCGAAGATCAAGACCAACAACAACTTCTAGCTTACTACCTGGAAGACTACCACTAAGAGTATTGCTATAGAATAGTTGATACTCTTGGCCTTCACCAAGTTCGTCTAGATCGTGAAGATTGATGCCGAATACACGATTTAGAGTACCGTCAGCAGCGGTATAGATCTCACGACGAGTTGTTTCGTCAACTTGATCAATACCCCAATTACGGATATCTTCCATAGCTTCTGGTGAAACATAAAGGTCTGTTAACATGCCACGATTATTACTGGCGCTGTTACCACCACCATTACGACGCATAACTGTTTTCATTAAACTAACTAGTCTCTTCGAGAAAAGACCAGCGGTAGCATCACTGTCATAAACTACGATGTTACGATCAACACCAGCAGCAAGCACAGTGTGCCAACCATCATCATTCATCTTCTTAACGAATGAACCTTCTAGAACTTCCATAGCACGACCAACAACGTCCCAGCGAGCATCACGAGCATACTTTAAGAGATAGTCAATGCTAGCGCCGATATCATAGGTTGGAACCATGACATAATCGCCTTCAACATGACGCTCTGGTACATAACCGTGATTAGGAACGGTGTAGGCAACAAAGTCTTTTTCTGTGCCTGGAGCTAAAAAGTCTAATGGAAACTCGGGAGTAGCACTTTGGGCCAATGCGATTGGCTCGAAAATACCATCCAGAATATCTCCACTAAGTAAACCTTGACGTAGTGGTAGTTCAAGTGCCTTAGCAAATTCTGCATTAGCAGCAAGAGATACCTCTCTATTGGCAGAACCAGATTTTACCAAAAGATCGGTAAGTTCTGGTGTTGGTTTAAAAGTTTTTGTATTAACTGCTGACATAAGTGTTTCTCCCTTATTTAAAAAATTATCGAATATTGACTGAGACTTTGGCATAACCATCGGCATCTACTTTGCTCAAGAACGAGCCAATTTGCACAGCATTGGTACTTGTGGTCGAAATTAGACCATTGGCACCAACATAAGCACCACTACCAGCACTTGGTGTGCCATCAACCATATTGGTTGTAACTTGGCCCACTCTCAATAGAGTAACCTTGCCACCAACTTGTACCTCGTCTTTATGCCAGTTGATGTGTTGACGAGTTAGGTCATAATTAACAACATCATTAAGTAAAACGCCCACAGGAAGAGCGCCACTAGCTGCAGATGCATAAGATACAACAGCAGCAGCGTCATCCATTGCTACGCCTGAGCCGCTAGTGACAGTAGAAACTACGCCACCACGGACACCAGTTGTATTCATGAAGAATGATACATCAGTGAGTACTTCGATTCGATCAGGTTTAAGAGCCATATTATTCTCCCTTATTAAGTTTTTTGCCTAGTCTAGCACATACGAATTCAAGAAGTTCGGAGCGAGTAGTTTCTAATGAAGAAACACTTTCTGAACCAATGGATAAATCAACGGATTCTTCTGTTTCAATATTATCAAGAAGTTCAGGTGTTACTGTTGTTTCATCAGAAGCTACTGATTCTGACACTTCGCTATCTTCTGTTTTAGCAACAGTGCTTACAGAAAATAAACCCTTGAATGTTTCAAAAGTGTCATCATCAACTTGTTCTAGTTTATCAACAGTTGTACTTGCTAACTCCTTATCTACACCAAGTTCAACAAGAGCGGCCATTCTTTTGTTCTTTTTCTCTTTTTTCATCATTTCCGCTTCTTTGTTTTTGTAAGCCGCAATAGCTTCTTGAGCTTGAGTAAGTTCTGTTTTGACAGTTTCTAGTTCTGCAACAGCAGCCTTATATTTGGCCTCATATTCTGCTTTCATTAAGCCAACTTCTTCTGTCATTTTCATAGCTTTTTCTTCCATCATTTTCATAGCTTTTTCTTCGGCCATTTTCATAGCCTTTTCTTCAAGCATTTTCATGATTTCTTCTTTTTTGCTATCCATGTCATCTTCTGACTTTAGTGGCATAGCGGCTTCTGTTTCAGTCACTACTTCTGCTACAGGAGACTCCACAATGTTACTTTCTACAGTAGTAGTAGCTTGGGATTCTTCTGTTTGAATATTTTCTGTTGTATTTTCTAAACTCATATCTTTGGTCTCCGGTATACAGGTTGACTTATTGGTTAATACACCTAATTCTGTGAAAGAATCATTTTTTTTATCACAAATGCAACTTTTTGAAAAAATAATACTATCTGGATTAGCTGGTTTATCAACAAAACCTTTGCCGCTAAAAGTAATATTACGTAATACTCTACCAATTTTATAGTTATCGTGTTCTCCAACTCCGCCATATGCTCGTAAAAATTTTGTTAAATGGGCAGTACTTTGATTGCGTGGTAATATGGTATATTGTCCATTTTTAGTATTTAATAATCCATAATCAAAACCTTTAAAAAAGCATTCCATACTAACAAATTTTGTACCATTTTCTATTTCAGATATTAATTTTTCGGCTCTTTCTCTAAGATGAGGATCAGTAAATCCACGATAAATAACTGATCCAGTAACTATATGATATTTTTCTGGTAATTTATCAGCTGGAGTATTTACATCTAAAAGATTTCCACTATCATCAATGGGCCAGTTAGAAGTAATATGGCCGATAATAACACTTTCATCATGCTCAAGATTAGTTGGTTTATCTTCTGGTGAATCTTTAGCAACCCAAATTTCTGCCTTATCAAATATATCATCATTTTTATTCCATGATGAACTTACTAAAATAGATTGTACATAATATAAATCTGAATCTTTTATAGCAGCTTCTGTTTTTATTAAGCATTTTGAGCTATCAGAATCTTTTTCTGATCTTTGAGCAGCAGAAGCATACGATATAGAGGCGGAAGCCTTAATAGCTTCTTCTAGACCATCATTAATTTCAGCTGGATATATTAGCATAATATTATGAATTTATTTGAGTATAAAAAGAAGATTTAGCTTGTTTGATATTATCTATAGATAGTTCTATGTTAAGATCCATCTTTAGCTGATTTAACCATACACTATACTGGTCTATTGTTGCCAAAATTTTTTGATCATTTATTTGATTTAGTTTACCTAGAATATGATCTTGTGTTGCTTCATCAAATGGTTCAAGAGAGAAGAAGATCTTGGTTTTAATTTTTTCTAGCTCTTTATTTTCTTCATGAGATAAACTTCTAAGATTTTTCTTATTATAAAAGTCTAACATAATAGGATTTATAATATTGCTAATTTTATCTTGAATATTATTTGCCCATATACTTAAACTAGCACCAGTTTGAGGAGCAAATCTTTTGGTTTTTCTTGGTTCTGAATCTTTGCTATTTTTTGGACGGCCCTGTCCAGGTTGGCCGGATAATGGAGAATTAGAAATTGGTGGTGTGGGCGAACCGGTCTTAGGAACAACTAATTCTTGTTTAACCTCTAGAGCATTTTTTTCACCAGGTTTTTTCTTATCTAATTCTAATCCAACCTGACTAGGAGATACAGAACCTCCCTGCAAAACAATTTTCTTTAAGCTATTTTCTAATTGTGGATCATGCCATGGACCAGCTTTGGGAACTGTGCGACGCTTCTTCTTATCTTTATACTCTCTCATTAATCTAGATTTCTCCATATCAGAATCAAATCCAAAACGACTTTGTAATAGTTCATCACTAATTAAATTACGATCAGCTAATTGAATTAATAGAGCCTTTTCTGCATCTTCATTACTAAGATCCATCTTATCAAATTCTACTTTTGCAGGATATCTAAAACCCATAGCTTTTTGTACTATAGCAATTTCTTCTTCCCAAAAGTCTGTTAATATATCTCTACCATATTGTAATCTTTGAGTAAGTGTTTTTAAGCTAATAAAATTATTAGTTGTTCCCGCAGCGCCGTAAGTTCCGGTAAGTGTTGGAGGAATACCCAATCCTGCATAAACACTATTAAGATGCGGAATATATTTAGCTTCACCTAAAAATTGATGAACACTAGTTTTACTTTCTACTAATTCTATATCTGGCCCCCAAACAAGATCCATTGTGCCACCGCCAACATTATTACCAAGAATTTGAGCTAATTTACCAGTAGCAGCTTTGGTTGGGGCTATTTTATGTTCTAAACTTCCTAACTTAAAAATACGAATATTACTAATAGCGCCGTCAAGAGCTGACATATCAGCTAATTTTAATTTCTCTAATATTGTAATATCATCCATAATAGCATATATCATGGGATATGCCCAACTTTGCCAATCGTCTTTTTTGTAATGAAATACTAATGTTTTACTAGGATCTAGAGCATATCCCTTTTTTTGTTTTGCGGCCTCAATAATAGTTAATGGTAATGAGGCAACAATTTGTCTTTCAATATCTGTTTTTGGTGCAAGAATAGCTTTTCGGATAGGAGATGGTAATGATATTTCAAATAATTTTTGCTGTACAAAAGATGATATGGGTCCTGCTACAACATCTACAACAACAGGATCTATAAAAGTATATCTCCATGGAATTTCTCTTTTTTCAACTATAGGTTCTAAACTATTTATGGTAAGATCAGGAGCTGCTATACTCTTATATAGTTCATTAGTAACTTTTAAATTAAGTTTACCTGTTTGTCTATTAATAACAACGTTACCTGTTTTGTATAGATTATTTAAAAATCTTTCGCTACGATCTTTGCCTCGTACTTTTTTAAACCATTTCCTATAGAATCTTTCTATTCTTTTATTCTTATGAACTAATCTTACTCCTTGAGAAGCAAAGTCTCCCATAAGATCAATAACATTTTTTACCAAACCTACTCTTTGATAAATATCTTCGGCTCTTTGTATTATTTGTTTTACTCTAACTGGGGTAGCTTCACCCGGTCTGAAGTAATAGTAGTCGGATTTGGTTAATCCTGGACGACCAGAAGTATTATTATCTAGATTAGAATAATCTAAGGTGTAACGACGAGTAGCGTCTGCCCTTTCAACAACTGTATATTCAGACAAACATCCTGCTGATTCTTTCATTGCTTCTGCTCTAGAAGCATCATCATTACCCCAAGCTATAAAAGCTGGTTCATTAGAAGTTTCGGCCGAATTAATAGCTTCGCTTTTTGGATATTTTTTAGCCATAAATACCTAGTTAGATTGTGGTACAAATGTGGTTGGATTATTTATTTTATACACTCAATTATTATAAATTCCTAAATATATATCATTATCATTAGCATTGGCCGTAAACCATTCTGGTCCTTTGTACATTTGACCATTTTGTTGAACAGCATTTTTTGCATTTTCTCCAATAACATCATACTCAATAGTTTTATATGATCGTGTCATTTGTCTTGCTAGCATATTTGCTATTAGTAATGCACTATAGCGGTCTTTGCGTAATCTGCCCTTTTTACCACTAGACAATTTGACTTCGGGAGTATCCCATCTATCGCGAGCATTTGGTCCTTGACTAGTTTGTGTCATTACTATAGTTGTTAATTCGTTTTTGAGTTCTTCTATCTCTACAACACACTCACTTAAACTATCATATATAGGATTAAGGTCTGCTTCAAGAATATCTTTGTTCTCAGCCGCTAGTGTTAATCCTATTGTTAAATTATCAAATCTAGGAAATAATGTTAATTTATCTTCCATATCTTTACGCAAACCATGATTAGCTTGGCTCGTCCAGTCGGCTCTTGCAAACTGCACCAATTCTAGAATATGTAATCCTTGTTGATTATCAGTATCTTTAGATTTGTTATAGTCTATTGTTGGCCAAATTAAAGTTTCTCCTGGTTCTAGTTTATCTGGATCATGTAATGCTTCTTCGATAGCTATACCTCCTCCTTGAGCATCTAATCCTATTCTAGCACAAGGAAATGTTTTCATTAGATTACGTATCTTTCTTGCACAAAATCCATAAAAATCATAGTCATTTATTAATCCAGTTTTTTGACGATCTTTAAAATTATTTCTATTAGTAGTCCAACAATATACTATTCTATTGTGATCTCCATTAAGTTCTAAAATCACTATGCTAAAATTATCATTTTCTGATGCAGGATCAATTCCATAGATATACTGCTTATGGCTCGACCCTTTGACTGTGGCATCAAATAGTATAATTTTCCCGTGGGAATCTGTTATATTTTTATCCTCGGAAACTACACAGCTTTCAACCAAACTGCGTCTAAAGAATCCTTCGCTATCCTCAACAAAGCAAGCGGCATATTCCATATTGTATATACCAGTATGTATTGTGGCTTTTGCTCGTGCTACTTGTTTATCGTCCATGAATCCTTTGGGAATAAGCTCATAAGGAATACGAATAATACTATAATCTTTCCAATTAAAATTATCTGGAATTTCTTCTGTAAATACCTCTTTTAATTTTTGAGGATCTCCCTTGCTATTAATGATAGCTTTATATCTTTTCCAGTATTTTGCAAAGTGCTTAAACGCATAGTCTGCTGTTCCAGCGATTATTGCTTGATTGCTCATCTTATAATCTAGAGCTTCTAATTCATCATTCCATAATCCTTGCTTTTGCATTTCTGCTTTTTTAGCTTGTTCTTTAACATTTTGAATAGGACTAGCGCTTACTGCTGCGAAGCCAGAAACAACTGTTTCATAAATATCCGGGCTTATGGATGCGAATTCGTCCGCAATAATAATATGGGCGCGTAAACCTCTAATTTTACTACCATCACCCATAGGAATAGCAATAGCCCAGCTATCGCCATATCTCATAGTACATCTATCAACATCACGCCGTGGGCCATCATCATTACCTCCGAATATACTTCTTAGTATTGGGCTATTTCTCCAAATAGTTTCCATATATTCAAATATTACTTTGCTTTGACGAAATGCTGAACCAACTATAACTATTTTGGTTCCAGGAATAAAGATACATTTTAAGGTAGCATAAAGAGCTAAAATAAAGCTTTTGCCAAAACCACGACTAGCCACGAACATTGGAAATGGACGAGACCAAAATTCTTGTAATATGGCTATTTGAATAGGATGTAACTCTATATTCATTAATAGTTTACAAGTAGATCCCAAATATAATGGATTTCTCATAATCTTAAGCAAATGTCTGTCGGGATTTTCTATATCTTCTCTGGACCTATTAATCATTAAATTTTGACTAATAGATAGCTTAGATAAATCGCCAAGACCTAACCATGCATCTTCAAAATTATACGACATGTTTTTTGCTTTTATTAATAGCTTGTGTTACTGCCATACGAACTAAGGAACTAACAAAAGGAATTTTACGATTATTAGCTTCTTCTTTTATCCATTCTAATATTGTTTCTATGTTTTGTTCGCACCATTCTGGACCATTCTTATTCATTTCCATAGCGTGTTTCATGCATTTACAATTTGGTGTTATAGAAATACCAAAATTTTTAATAATACCAGATAGTATAGTACCCGGACCATTAGGAAACTCTTCTAGCGTTGGAGGAAACAAAGATCTTATTTTCGCTGCCGGATCAGATCCTAGTTTCGTCTTCACTAAATTTTCTCTAATGGAACTAGAATAATCGCCCAAGCTATCATATTCTTGATCAGATTCGGTTAGTGGTAGCACATAGGGTAATGAGTCTATTCTTGCTACTAGCTTTTTTTGATCCGGACTATCAATATATACTATTTTTAATTCCTCTAGCATTATAGGATCAGGATTAACAACTTTACCAGTTTGCTGATTAGTATACGGAGGAGGTTGAATAACTATGGGTTTATCAAGTTTCATGATTAAGATTTCCTTTTTCTTTGTTGTATATTTTACGTAACAAATATCCTGCTAAATTTTCCGCATTAGATGCTGATCCACAAAAAAATACTTTGATATTATTTTCCATTTGCCAATCTGTAATATTTTTAAGAATAAAGTTAGATGTTATTTTAATATAAGGCCACTTGTGTTTGGGAATATTAGAACCTATGGGATATATTAATACATCTTTAAGAGAAAATTCTAGTAGTATAAAAGAATACTTAATAGTACTAAGACGACTTATAACATCTTTAAAACGCGGCTCTGTTATATTAGTAGCTAATTCGCTAACGTTTTTCTTTCTTTCTATAGCAACTAAATTTTCAAATCCTGCTATACTATAATCTCCGGTATCTAGTTTGCTAACTGCTGTGGTTCTATTTTTAAAAGTCCACGGTTGTTGTTCTCTAGTATCAATAATTATGGTATATTCAGGATCATTCATTTTTTTTATCCGCTACTATTTTAAGAAAAACGGCCTCGTAGTATGATTCATTTCCTCGTATCATTTTGTGATGTTCATAACATAGTGTTATTCCGTTGTTAGTATCAAATCGTAATCCTGGAAAGTTTGCCCAAGTTTTTATATGATGAGCATTAAGTCTTTTTTTGCTATTACAATTAGGCCACTGACATTTGTGACTATCTCTAGTATAAACTTTTTTTCTCCATAACTTATATTCTGGCGAATCAAAATTTCTCATTTACTTGTTTTTTTAAATTTACTGTTGCTATAATATTTAATATCATAGTTAACCATATCTTCTACTAATGAATCAAAAGATATTTGAGGAGTCCACCCTAGTAAATGGTATGCTTTGGTTGATCGACCGCGCAAATAATCAACTTCTGCCGGACGAATAAAAGAACTATCTACTACAACATAATCTTCGTAATTTTTATTTACCATATTAAAAGCTGCTAGCAAAAATTCTTTAATAGAGTGAGTAATGCCAGTTGCTATAACAAAATCATCAGCACTTTGTTGCTGTAACATTATGTGCATAGCTCTTACATAATCTTTAGCATGGCCCCAGTCTCGACAACTATTAAGATTTCCCAAATGTAGCTTATCATTAGTTAAACCATTTTCTAGTTGGCCAATATAATCAGTAATTTTTTTAGTTACAAAATTAACGCCGCGTCGTGGACTTTCATGATTAAATAGTATGCCGCAACAACCATAAAAATTGTATCCTTCACGATATATGCGCACCAGATTATGAGATGCTAGTTTGCTGGCCCCATAAGGACTTTGAGGTTTAAAAGGAGTATTTTCGTCCTGAAATTTTTCAATAATATTTAATGAAGCATTTTCAATTGCGGTAAATTCTTGACCAAACATTTCGCTGGTGCTCGCTTGGTAAAAACGAGTATGAGGAGAATATTGAAGAATACTTTCTATAATATTAATTACTCCTAGAGTATTAACATCAAAAGTTAAATTGGGTTGTTTAAAGCTGGTTCCAACATGACTCTGAGCTGCTAGATTATAAAACTCATGAGGAGCATACTTTTTAATAATGTGTGTTATGCTATGAGGATCTGTTAGATCACATTCTTCTGTTATGAATTTGGGGTGATGCAGAAGATGGTTTATTCGGGCTAGTGATGAGATGTTAGATGAGCGGCGATATAGGCCAATCACACTAGAATAGTCTGGAGAATCTAATAGGTATTCTGATAAGTAACTACCATCTTGTCCTGAGACTCCTGTTATTACGGCAATTTTAGTCATTGTTTTTCTCCACGCTATCTGGTGTTAAAAATGGTTTATCCACTATATTATTAGAGAATTGGTGATATTCTTCAAGTTTATTTTTTTGATTAACTGTGGCTAAACGTAATATTTCCATTTCTCTTCCTTGTTTTTCTCTTATCTCTTCATCTTCAAGCATTCGTATTAATCCTGTCCAAGAGCTTTTGCCATCTTCTATTCGTTTGATTCTTTGTTCGCGAGTAGCTTTAAGATCTTTACTAATTTTTTGTTGTTCGTTAAGCAGCTTGGTATATTCATTAGTGTAATTAGCGATGCTGTTACGGGCGAATGATAGTTGCGTTTCCAGGTTGGCCAGTTTCGGAATATCTCGTACATCTTCGCTTTTAGCATACTCTTTATCTACCTCATGTTGTAGTTTTTCAGTATCAGCTATATGACGCTTTCTTTCTTTCATGCTTCTATTAATAAGAATATCAATAGTTATAAATTGTTTAATTTGTAATTCTTCAGCAGGAAGAACGTCTTCTCTAAATTGTTTAATAAGGCTAACCCATGTATTTTCAAAGTATTCTAATTCTCCTGATGAATTATCAAATTGTTTGGTAATTTCGGACCAAAATGGTTTGCTATGCAACTTGAGTTTTAAATAGTTAGTATCAGCTTGATCGCTAAATAAATAATTTTGTTCAGCGTATTTTTGTATTGGGGCGGGACTACGATTTAAATGATTAGCAATATCTTCTATGGATAATGTTTCAATATTATCTCGAATATATTTTTCTTCATCTAAACTTAGTTGTCCGCGTTTTTTACGAATGGTCATGGTGGTCTTTAATAATATTTAATATTGTTTCTTTTAATTTGTTTAGTTCTATACTAGATATTTTTTGTCCGTGTTTAAATTTGATGTATAATGATCTGTCCGCTGGAGAAATATATTTATCTATTAGATCTAGTATCTCTTTATTCTCTATATCAGTACATATGCTGGATGTTTTTGAAAATAAACTCATATCATCAATATTTTGGGGGCTCATTAAGTTTTTCTTATTATTATTTCTTTTTTCCCATAGTTTGTATAGTTCACAGTCCGATTTGTTAGAAAAAGCTTTGCAGCCATTATTTGAGCAGGAAAAAGATGGGTCATTCTCGGGGCATTTTAAGCATGGTTTATCGGGCCTTTGATAGTTGTCTCTTTTATAGTTGAAAAGTCTATTACGAACGTGGGTCCATAAAAAGTTTTCTAGGGGACGATTACTATCATATTTTTCTAAACATTCTAATCCAAAAATAATAGCTTGTTGTTTCATATCCTCAAAACTATGATAGCCAAACTTAAACTTATGGGCTAGTTTTTTAGCCACATTATCAATAGCTATTAAAAAATCACTTTCTGAAACATTGTTTGGTAAAGATGATTTGTTACTATTCTTTTTCTTCTTTATTATCGGCTTCTTTGTTTTTTTCTTCATCCAGTAATTCTGCTATGGTTTTGTCGGATTGTAGTGTAAGATCGTGGGAAACATCAACTTCTTTAGCTATTGTATGTAATACAGAAGGGGTAAGTTGGTATTTTTTAGTCATAATTCGGCCCTTGCTATAAATGATCAACGATATATAATAATAACGTTAGTACACCTTTAGTCTAGTTTCAAGGAGACACACATTTATGAGATCATCTTATCACAAGTGGACACCATCAGAATTGCAATATATTAAAGATAACCATGTTTTGTTAAGCGATGATGAATTAGCAACAGATTTAGCTAGAATTTCGGGATCAACAGGAATTACTGCTCCAATGATTAGGCGTCAACGACGCAAGTTGGATCTGAAGAAAAATCGTGGACGCAAGCCAAAGAATCGAAACATGGTTGAACAAAACAGAATCAATTTGGATTTACGAACCCAAGTATCTAGTTGATATTCTCAATGTGATTCTGGAAAAGGGGGAAGCAATACGCTTCCCTTTTTTCTTTTACTTATTACTTGGGGAAATACGGCCAATTATATTATGAGTGACGGATTGTGTTTGCACCACCCCCGGCCGAGACTCCCCAAATTATCTATCCTGCCCAAAATGAAAAAACCCCCCTATAGGTGGGAGACGGCCTCTGCAAATGCTGTGCCACAACAAATCTTTTTTTCTCTGATTTTTTTCTCTTGCAATTGCCGATAATATTTGTAGGATGATGGAAACGAAAGAAAAGGATAGAAAAATGACGAATACGATTGTGCTGAATACGGTTGGTGAACTGGTAAACTTCCTGAACGAAACGTCCCTCACTACGCTCGTCGATAGGGTTGCTTTCGGTATGGATTTGCTCGACACTGTTCGTGCGAATGACAACGAAATTGCAATCGACAACGATCTCGGATTCTGTGACGATGGTGGATTTATTAGAATCGACGATATGGGCTATGTTGTCGAGGATTTTGGAATCTGCTAATTTCTTTTCTTGCAATTGCCGATAAGTAATGTAGGATCATGGAAAAGGAAGAAAAGGATAGAAAAATGAAAAGGCCAATGGTTGCAAAGCGTAATTACAAGCATCGTCAAGTTCGGACGAATAAGTGGTCAGTGTGGTACAACGGTGAATATCGTGGTACGGTGTGGTCGAATGGTCGTGATCCGTTGGATTTTCTGCCCGTTGAAAAGTTTCCCGAAAGGGAAAAGATTAGCCTTGTCCCGATTGTGATCGAAGAATGATTTTCTAATTTCTTTTCTTGCAAAAGACGATAAGTAATGTAGGATGATGGAAAAGGAAGGAAAGAAAATGAATCGCAAGCAGTTAGAAAAGATACTGAATAGTCTACAATATGACTTGAAGGATACGGGTCATTTCGATGGTCGATGGATGGTACGGTCAAGGGTATTAGAATACCATTGGAGTTTCGACACCCTTGACGGTGTGCGTCGATTTGCGATTGACGAAAAGGCTATGTATCGGTATGCTAAGGCGAATGGTGCGAGTCTCAGGAAGTAAAGGGTATATCATGAGCGTTTCGGAAATGATAGTCCGGTTAGAATCATATAACTTGAATGTTCAAAAGGTTCCAAATAATCCCGATACGTTACATGTTGACGGATATTTTCACCCACAAAGTAAGGGGTTGCCCGATTGGATTTGGGACTGCCCCGATTGGGCGGTATCATCGTGTGGCATCAGTAGGGTATTCATGCACAAGGTGGGATGACCCACCATTGGAGGGGTGATCGTACCCTCCCCCATAAGGGGGGCAATATCGTGAAACTACGATGCTCGACGTAAACCCTTGTGAGATAAGTACTTAGAGCGAAAAAGCGGCCGCAATTTTGACGTAAGTACTTGTGTGGCAATAACTTACGACGAGTATCGACTCAAAACGTGTGCCAGGAGCAAATATTGTGCCAAAAGATAATTTTCGTTTCCTAATTTCTTTTTGTTGACTTGTCGATATCTAATGTAGGATAGAAGAAAGAAAGGGAGAAAAAGACAATGGTAAACGTCTACTTTTCGTCAGAATGCTGTGGTGCTGATATGACCTTCGCCCAAACCGACTACGGTATCTGCCCCGATTGTGGGGAACACTGCGAGGTTGTCGGTGAGGAAGTGGTCGAGGATAACGGGGAATACTGATCCTAATTTTTTTTCTTGACAACTCAAGTCTCGAATGTAGGATGTCGATATAAAGGAAAAGGAAAAGAAAATGAAAATTGGTGACTTTGTTTTCGCCGAATATGCTAACGGCGAGATTGTGAACGGTGAAGTGGTCGCGGTTAGGACGTTTGGATATCGTATGCTCTTGACGGTCAAGGCCGAGCAGGGTTATCGTTCCATCTATCTTGACAAGTGTATCACGTTCGATGTAATGGAAGCCACTAACTGAAAAGGTAGTATATGGAAAAGTTTCCAATCGTCGAAGAGTTCAAGCGTACCGTTCGTGGAATCTTTGTTGGCATGGCGATCCCATGCGA
>Ga0222714_10000299_pt1 | contig 59215 bp, 70 predicted proteins | sample C33_3DmetaG_FD_165048 | JGI IMG/M metagenome (GOLD analysis project Ga0222714, IMG submission 165048) | Estuarine water microbial communities from San Francisco Bay, California, United States - C33_3D | ecosystem: Environmental > Aquatic > Marine > Unclassified | place: USA: California... | reverse complement strand
GATCGCTTGAGTAAATGCGAAGCTAAACTGGATCAGTTTTCTTCCATGCTCAAGACGCAAGACTCCATCTCGTCTGCGCTTCGTGCTGAGTTAACAACATACCAAAAAATGGGCATTATCAAATAATGAAACACATCATTTTGCTTGCATCTTTGACAGCTGCTGCTGTTCCTGTCGCTCCAGAGCTTAGCTCTGCTGATCCGTACAAAAAGTACTCCATGCAGCTCGATCACGCTCGGGCCAGCATTGAGATGACCAAGGCTGCCATCGAGGAGGTCAAAGAGATGAACGATGCTGCCATTGAGGAGGTCGTTACTAAGATGGAGGAGGTAAAGCAGGAGGCTGAGGAGATGAAGAAGAAGACCGAGCTTTTGATGGTCGTTCTCGAGACCAATAACATTGAAGTTCCAAAGGATCGTGAGCAGTGGTTTGATGACTCTGTTCGCACGTCCAACATGATGAAAATAAACGAGAAATGAAAAACTTTTTTAAACAAATGATCTCTTCAAAGGACGGAGACATCTCACACAAACGAGTCCTCGGATCCATCGGTTTCTTGGCTTTGGTTGCTACTATGGTCGCTAATTCTTTTTCCAGTATTGATATTGCGCCTAGCCCTGAGCTGGTGAGCGCTGTTGAGTACCTGGTAATGTCAACCGTCTTCGGCTCTGTGCTGGAGAAGTTCGCAAATAAATAACCCTTTTAAAAACAAAAATATGAAAAACACAAAGTCTACTCCCCCTGCGGGAATGAAAAAATTGCCAGCCACTCGTAGAGCTGTTGGTAAAGTTGTTGGTAAGGTTGCTGGTAAAAAAGCCGAGTACAAATACTTGGCTAAGAAAGCAGATTACGCAACACCGAGCGGACAGCTTTATAAAAAGGCAAAGAAAAGGTAAGATCCATTTTGGGACAGGCTTTAATGCCTGTCCCAAAATAAAAAAAAAAACAAACAAAATGGCTAAAGATCCTCGCTTAGTTCGAGCTGGCGTGTCTGGGTTTAACAAGCCTAAGAGAACTCCAAGTCACCCAAAGAAAAGCCATGTTGTTGTGGCTAAAGAAGGTGACAAGGTAAAGACTATTCGCTTTGGTCAACAAGGCGTAAAGACCAACCAAACGGCTGGTCAGCGTGAGGCATTTAAGTCTCGTCACGCAAAGAACATTTCTAAAGGAAAGATGTCTGCTGCCTATTGGGCAGATAAAGTTAAATGGAGTCCTAGCAAGACCGCTTCTCCAAGCAAAAAATGGAAGAAAGGAAGTTAATATGAAGAACCCAAAGAAGAAAATGATTAAAGAGTACGGTGGGATGGAGTCCTACGGCTCAAAGAGACAAATGAAAATGCATGAGAAAGCCGAAGGCAAGAGCATGGAAAAGAAAGAGAAAATGATGATGTCTAAAAAGAAAAAGAAATGAAAAGCAAACCCTGCACCTCAAAAATCAAGGCAGCTACGATGCCTAAGCCTAAGAAGTAACTAGCATGCGCGCACTGCAATCTATTTTAATTGCGCTGCTTCTTACGTCCTGCTCTGCCAACTGGCACATCAAAAGGGCCGTAAAGAAGGAGCCTGGAATCCTAACGCACGTTACGGTTTTCGACACGATCATTATTCGTGAGGAGAAGGTATTGCACGACACCTTCTTGACGACTGAGTACGACACTGTTACATTGGAAGACTCGTTCGTATATACTCAAGTGATACGAGAAAAGGATATCATAAAAGTATATACCAAGTGTAAGGCGGATACGGTACGAATCACCAAGACATTACCGCCACAGGTCATGATCACTGAGAAGAAGTGTGACTGGCAGGTAACCCTCAAATGGTTACTTATTTTGTTTGCATTGGTTGCCATCACAAATTTGCTTAAATTTGTAGGCAAATGGATAAGCAATTAGAATCAAATGAATTTGACCAGTTGAGGCAATTGGTCGAAAGACGCAGAACCCTTGAGCAAGACATTGCCCAGGTGGAGATGCACAAACTAAAAAAAGTCGTCGAGTATGAGGCGGTGATGACAGAGCTAGGAGACTTCCAAGCCGGTCTACACACCAAGTATGGAGACGTAAAGATAAACATGCAAACAGGACAAATCAATGACTAAGATCTCTTCATACGCTGCCGTCACTCCTACCGGGACTGACCTTCTCATCGGAACTGATACAAGCGCATCTGACGCTACCAAGAACTTTACGGTATCAAGCATTGCTGCTTTTGTTGGCGGACAAATGTCTGCCACCCAAGTGCTTAATGCTGCCAGCTATAGCGATCAAGTGCCAAGTGGACTTGATGTCGCTCTCCAGGTAAACTTTGGAGCCGCACAAGGAACGTCTTCTGACCCTGTAATGGTTAGCGCAGCTGGTTTAGTTACGTTCAACCAAACAGGACTTTACCTTGTGAATGGAATGGGTAATGTAGAGCGCTCTGGATCTGGCGGGGTCGCTACTTTGTTGTTTCGTCCATTGGTAAATGGAACTCCTGTTGGCGTTGTAAAAGGGTTTGACATTGGAACAAGCCAATCTATGATGCCATACGAAATCACCATTCCTTTTTATGTATCTGTAGCAGGCACTACATTTACATTTGAAATCTTGCGTGATAGCTCTGGAGTAAATGATGGCGGTTTGTACGATCACGTTACTGCAAGTAGCTGGGACAACGTGCCATCTGCTAATTTGCAGATTTGGAAGATAGGAGCCTAATATGGACATTCGCAAAATTTCAATCGGATCTGACTACAAGAATGCCATGAACTATATTAAGGGTCAAACAATCCTTAATGGCACCCATACTGTAACCAACATTATCCAAACAAAAGAAGGAGCTGTCCAGGTTTGGGTTATGAATGAAGGTAAAGAGATCATGTTGTGGAAGGCTTTCATGCCATCTATGCCATGCTCAATCGAATACAATATAGATTTTTAATATGCAATCGCTCTACTATTTTGTGGTAGAGCCTGTGGATGGAAAAAGGTACGACAACACTCGGAACTACGGAGGCAAGGAGTTCATCATCAGCACCTCGCAAGAGGACCATACCGTCACGAGCAGGCTCGCCAAAGTCATTAATGTCCCCTTCGGATATAGCGGTCCTATCGCTATCGGTGATGATGTTATTGTTCATCACAATGTTTTTCGTAAGATGTTTGATATGAGAGGAAAGGAGATTGACTCCTACTCCTTCATCAGAGAGAACCTATACTATCTTGACGATATGCAGATGTATGCATACCGAAAGCCTGGAGAGACATGGGTCCCTGTTGGGCGTTACTGCTTTGTAAAGCCAATCAAGCACGAAGAAGACACATTCATAAAACGCAAGGGTGAAGAACGTGAGCTATGGGGCCACATGGTTTACCCAAATGCAAGGCTACAGGATCTTGGTGTAGAACCTGGAGCTGTTATTTCGTTTCAGCCAGAGTCCGAGTATGAGTTTCGGATAGACGGCGAGAAACTTTACAGAATGTACGATTCAAATATATGTCTAATACAAGAAAGCTAAAAGAGGAGATTATCTCAGCTGGCGAGCATGCTGTAAAGGAGCTCATCAAGGTCGCTAAGGAACCTATTGTAACTGGCGACATGGAGAGTGATCTGGCTGCCGATAGGCTAAAGAACGCTGCTGCTGCCAAGCGATTGGCCATTATGGACGCGTTCGATATTCTTCGCAGAATAGACGAGGAGCGCAATATGCTAGCCTCTGAGGACTCTGTGGTATCAGAGTCTATTACATCTACAAAAGGATTTGCGGAAAGGCGTAGCAAGTGAACTATGGCTTGTATGAGATATTAGACGAGAAGCTTCCAAGGCGCAAGCACTGGAGCTACGGCTATGACGCTGATACCGACATGGTTGTCATCTCTAAGGATGGAACCGTTGGAGAGGTGTATAACATCAATGGACTCAAGGTTGGTCTTCCTAAGCTTAGTGACCCAATAGACACCAAGTCTAACAAATGGGCTCCAAAAGAACTCCCAAAGGAGCTCGAGAAGGTCAAGAGCATATTCGACTGGAACCGCAGAGACAATGCGTTCAAGGCTAAGTGGGTAGACTACATCGAGCAGGAGTTTGATCGTAGAGACAATGGTCACTGGTTCATGAACAACGGCAAGCCTACTTATATCACAGGTAGCCACTATATGTACTTACAGTGGACGAAGATTGACGTAGGTCACCCAGAGTTTCGTGAGGCCAACCGAATATTCTTCATCTTTTGGGAAGCATGTAAAGCTGACATGAGAAGCTTCGGAATGTGCTACCTAAAGAACCGACGTTCTGGTTTCTCGTTCATGTCAAGCGCAGAGATGGTAAACCAAGGTACAATCACCCGTGACTCACGCTTTGGCATACTCTCCAAGACAGGTGCTGACGCCAAGAAGATGTTCACCGACAAGGTGGTGCCAATCTCAAGCAACTACCCATTCTTCTTCAAGCCTATCCAAGACGGTATGGACAAGCCAAAGACAGAGCTAGCATACCGTGTTCCTGCGTCTAAGATTACACGAAAGAACATAGACACGAAAGAGGAGGAGGACTTGGAGGGTCTTGATACCACCATTGACTGGCGCAATACAGACGACAACAGCTATGACGGCGAGAAGATGCGTATGCTGGTCCATGACGAGAGCGGAAAGTGGGAAAAGCCTAACAACATTCTAAACAACTGGCGTGTAACCAAGACGTGTTTGCGCTTGGGTAGTAAGGTCATTGGTAAGTGCATGATGGGCTCTACCTGCAATGCATTAGATAGAGGTGGTGACAACTTCAAGAGACTATACGAGGACTCTAACCCATCTAACAGAAATGCAAACGGGCAGACCAAGAGCGGCCTGTATGCTCTGTTTATTCCAATGGAGTGGAACTTTGAAGGGTACTTTGATGAGTACGGCTGGCCTATCCTTGAGACTAACGGAGAGGACGTGATAAACTCAGAAGGGAACTACGTGGACATCAGCGTAGTCCAGTACTGGGAGAACGAAGTCAAGTCTCTCAAAAGCGATTCAGACGCACTCAACGAGTTCTATCGTCAGTTCCCCCGCACAGAGGCGCACGCATTCAGGGACGAGAGCAAGAACTCTTTGTTCAACCTAACTAAGATATATCAACAGATAGACTATAATGACACACTTATTAAAGACCGTGTGCTCACTCGTGGGCGATTTCACTGGAGAGATGGCAAGCAAGACACAGAAGTTATTTGGACGCCTGACCCAAGTGGTCGATTTCTCGTTTCTTGGCTCCCGTCGCAGCACCAGCGAAACAAAGTCATCACAAGAAATGGACTGAAGTATCCTGGCAACGAGCACATGGGCTCATTTGGCTGTGACCCGTATGACATCTCTGCTGTAACATTTGGCAGGGGGTCGGCAGGTGCTCTGCATGGCATGACGAAGTTCCACATGGACGAGGGTCCAAGCAACACATTCTTCTTGGAGTATGTGGCAAGGCCACAGACAGCAGAGATATTCTTTGAGGAGGTTCTGATGGCCTGTCACTTTTATGGTATGCCGATCCTTGCCGAGAACAACAAGGCTCGACTGCTGTACTATTTCAAGGAAAGGGGCTACAGACCGTTTTCTATGAACAGGCCAGACAGAAAGGTAAATATGCTCTCTAAGACCGAGAAAGAGCTCGGGGGTATACCTAACTCGTCCGAGGACGTGAAACAGGCTCACGCGACCTCTATTGAGGCTTATATCGAGAAATACGTTGGCTTTGACATGGACGGGACATACAGAGAGCCCGACGAGATAGGGAACATGTACTTTTCAAGGACTCTACAAGACTGGGCTCGCTTTGATATTAACAATCGAACAAAGTATGACGCAGCTATTAGTTCTGGTTTAGCACTGATGGCAAATCAAAAGTTCATACTAAACACAGACACTAAAAGTGAAAAGATTAGTATCAAGCTACCTACCTACTCCAACAAGGGTTATGTTAGCGAGATAAGGAAATAGCCTTATCTTTGCAGAAAGCCATGGCGGATCAGAAAATTATTCTACCATACGTATCGTTCCCAAACCAGTTAGCCACGGATGCCGAGAAGGCTTCCGAGAACTATGGCTTGCAGGTTGGACAGAGCATTCAATACGAATGGTTCCGTAACGGAGGAGGTTCCTGCCGTTACTACGATCAGTGGATACAGTTTCATAAATTGCGTTTGTATGCTCGTGGAGAGCAGCCTGTTGGCAAGTACAAGAACGAACTTGCAGTTGACGGAGACTTGTCCTATTTGAATCTTGATTGGACACCCGTTCCTATTATTCCAAAGTTTGTTGACATTGTTGTCAACGGAATGGCCGATCGCTTATTCAGCGTGAAGGCATACGCACAGGACGCTATGAGCGCAGAGAAGCGCTCCAAGTACCAGGACATGGTCGAAGCCGACATGGTGGCTAAAGACTTCTTGCTTCAGGCTAAAGAAATGTTTGGCCTAGATGCATTTAACGTGCCACAAGACGAGCTGCCTGGTAGTGACGAGGAGTTGAATCTGTACATGCAGATCAACTACAAGCCAAGCATTGAAATTGCAGAAGAAGAAGCTATACACACTTTGCTTGATAAGAACCGCTATGATGAGGTTCGTAAGCGCGTTGATTATGACATTACAGTCCTGGGCCTTGGAATGGTTAAGCATTCCTTCGACATGGCCAATGGTGTTAAAGTTGATTACGTTGATCCTGCTAATGTCGTTTATTCATACACGGAATCTCCTACGTTCGATGACTGCTTCTACTACGGAGAGGTCAAGACGGTCCCAATTACAGAGATTAAGAAGATTAAGCCTGATATCAAGAAGGAGGAGCTGGAGGAGATTTCGAAGATTGGGTACAACTGGTGGGACGCTTATCCTGCAATTCGGCCATACCGCGATAGCGTATTCGACCGTGACACTGTTACGTTGCTCTACTTCAGTTACAAGACTGACAAGAAGTTTGTATACAAGAAGAAGTTCCTAGACAATGGTGGTGAGCGTGTAATCCGCAAGGATGACACATTCAATCCTCCAATGGATGAGAAGGAGCGTTTTGAGCGCATCGAGAAGCGCATTGACGTTTGGTACGATGGTGTGATGGTTATGGGTTCAAACTACTTGTTGAAGTGGGAACTCCAGTCCAACATGGTACGTCCTAAGTCTGCATCTCAGTATAGCATTCCAAGCTATATCGCTGTAGCCCCTCGCATGTATAAGGGCGTGATTGAGTCTTTGGTTCGCCGAATGATTCCATTCGCTGACTTGATCCAAATCACCCACTTGAAGCTACAGCAGGTTCTTTCTAAGATTGTACCTGATGGTGTGTTCATTGACGCAGATGGTTTGAACGAGGTTGATCTTGGAAATGGAGCCGCTTACAACCCAGAGGATGCACTTCGTTTGTACTTCCAAACGGGTAGTGTAATTGGTCGCTCATATACACAAGACGGAGAGTTTAACAACGCTCGTGTTCCTATCCAAGAGCTTAGCAAGAACAGTGGTCAAGCCAAGATGGCTAGCCTCATCGGAGCATACAACCAGTACATGCAGCAACTGCGTGACGTAACTGGATTGAACGAGGCCCGTGATGGGTCTATGCCAGATCCTAACTCACTAGTTGGTCTACAGAAGTTGGCTGCCGCTAATAGCAACACAGCCACTCGACATATCCTTGAGGGATCATTGAATATCACCAAGAGATTGGCGGAGGCATTGTCTTGCCGTGTGGCTGACGTTTTGGAGTACGCTGACTTTGCCGAAGAGTTTGCTATGCAGATTGGCAAGAACAATGTTGGTGTTCTTGACGAAATGAAGGACCTATACATCTACGACTTTGGTATCTTCATTGAGGTTTCTCCTGACGAAGAGCAGAAGGCTCAGCTTGAAGCCAATATTCAGATGGCTTTGAGCCGTGATCAAATCTCATTGGAGGATGCCATTGATATCCGTCAGATGAAGAATATCAAGCTGGCTAACGAGTTGTTGAAGATGAAGCGCAAGCATAAGCAAAAGCAAGACATGGAGAACGAGCAGCAGAGGGTTCAGATGCAGACGCAAGGGAACATCCAGTCTTCTCAAGCCGCTGCCGAATCTAAGCTCCAGCAGATCCAAGCAGAAGCTCAGGCCAAGATGCAGATTGAGCAGGCCAAGAATCAGTTCGAGATTGAGAAGATGCAGTCTGAGGCCAATCTGAAGTTGCAGTTGATGGAGCGTGAGTTCCAAATGCAGATGCAACTAAAAGGCGTTGAGGTCGATAGCCTAAAGAATCGTGAGATGGAGAAAGAGAAGGCTAAGGACAATCGCATTAGCTTACAGAACACACAGCAATCAAAGCTCATTGAGCAGAGGAAGAAAGATCTTCCTCCAATAAACTTCGAGTCAACTGAGGACACCTTGGATGGCTTCGATTTATCGCAATTTGAGCCTAGATAAAAATACCTAATTTTGTAACAAAATCTAATATCATGGCAGAAATTAAAATTAAAGAAGTTTCTGCTGAAGAGCCAAAGTCAATCCAAGAGGTTGAAGAGGCACTTTTGCAGAAGCATGAAGAACAGCAAAATGCTGTAGAACAAACTACCGAGGAAACTCCTGTAGTTGAAGAAACCCCAAAAGTTCAACCCGTTGAGCTTTCGGAGGAAGACGTTCTTACATTTATCAAAAACCGCTACAAGGATGTAGAGTTTAATTCGATGGACGAAATTTTGGCCAAGCGAGAGCAGCCGTCAGAAGAACTTCCAGAAGATGTCGCTACATTCTTGAAGTACAAAAAAGAGACTGGCCGAGGGTTAGACGACTTCATGAAGTTGAATCAAGACTTTGAGAAGATGTCACCCGAACAACTTTTGGCATCTTACATCAAGGACACCAATCCTATGTATGACGATGAGGATGTAATGATGGAGCTGGAGAACTTCAAGTATGACGAAGACTTGGACGACGACAAGACTATCAAGAAACAAAAGCTGGCTATGAAACGTGAACTTGCTAAAGCCAAGGGTCACTTCGAGAAACAGAAGGAGCAGTACAAGGTGCCATTAGAGTCTAAGGCAACCTCAGTTCCTGATGCCGATCGTGAGGGATACGAGGCTTACAAGAAGTATAACCAAGATCTCACCCAGGTGCAACAGGAACAGTTGAAGCGGTCTGAGTTTTTCTTGCAGAAAACTAACGAGGTATTCAATGACGGATTCGAAGGTTTCGAGTTTAGTGTCGGAGAATCATCCTTGAAGTTCAAGCCAGGAGACACTGAGAAAATTAAGACTTCTCAATCAGACATCAACAACTTCATCTCCAAATTCATCGATGAAAATGGATATGTCAAAGATGCAGCTGGTTATCACAAAGCAATGGCGGCAGCTTTAAATGCTGATGCATTAGCTAAGTTCTTCTATGACAAGGGCAAGGCAGATGCAGTTGATGGCATGAGCAAAGAAAGTAAGAACATTCAAATGGGTGTTAGACAATCTGCTCAACCAGCCAGCAACTTCAGCGGACTAAAGGTGTCATCGTTGGATAGCGATTCGGGTAATGGTTTACGCATAAAGATTAAACAATAACAACAATAACCTTTTAAAAAAACACAAAAATGGCTGTATTAAGCGTACCAGGTTATGACCTGACCCCTAGTTCAGTGAAGGCTACATTGCCCACGAACTACATTACTAACTTTGACTTCTTGAACCAGTATCTTCCCGATACCTACGAGAAGGAATTCGAGCGTTATGGAAATCGTTCCATCGCTTCTTTCTTGCGCATGGTAGGTGCAGAAATGCCCTCCAACTCTGACTTGATCAAATGGGCTGAGCAAGGCCGTTTGCACACTAAGTACACCTCTTGTACTTCTGCTGCTGCTGCCGCTGCTGACACTGCTGTTTGGACTGTCGCTGACCCTGGTGTTACTGCTTGTAACTTCCGCGTAGGTCAAACTGTTTTCATTTCTGATAACACCGCTTCTTCTACTTTCTCTAACAAAGCCATCATTACTGCTGTATCTGGCTTGACTTTCACCGTTGCTTACTACGAAGCTGGTGGCCAAACTATGGCTGCCTCTACTGCTTCTACCTGTTTCGTTTACGGTTCTGAGTTCAAGAAAGGTTCTAACGGTATGGTTGGATCTTTGGAAGCTGAAGACGATATCTTTGAAAACAGCCCCATCATCATCAAGGACAAATATGCTGTTAGCGGTTCTGACATGGCTCAGATCGGCTGGGTAGAAGTTACTACTGAGAATGGTGCTACTGGTTACTTGTGGTACTTGAAGAGCGAGCACGAGACTCGTTTGCGTTTCGAAGACTACTTGGAAATGTCTATGGTAGAAGGTGTTCCTGCTGAGACTGCATCTGGTGCTATCGCTGCTACTGGTGATGTAGGAAACAAAGGTACCGAAGGTATGTTCTACACCATCGAAAACCGCGGTAACGTATGGGGTGGTGGTAACCCAACCACTTTGGGTGATTTCGACGCTGTTATCCAGCGTTTGGACAAGCAAGGTGCTATCCAAGAGAACGCTTTGTTCGTTAACCGTCAGTTCAGCTTCGATATCGACGATATGTTGGCTGCTCAAAACAGCTACGGTGCTAACGGAACTAGCTACGGTTTGTTCAACAACAGCGAGCAAATGGCTTTGAACTTGGGCTTCACTGGCTTCAAGCGTGGTTATGAGTTCTACAAGACTGACTGGAAATACTTGAACGATCCCACCTTGCGTGGCGGTTTGGTAGCTGGTGCTATCAATGGCGTTTTGGTTCCTGCTGGTTCTACCACCGTTTATGATATGGTTTTGGGTAAGAACGCTAAGCGTCCTTTCTTGCACGTTCGTTACCGTGCTTCTGAGACCGAGAATCGTCGTTACAAGACTTGGATGACTGGTTCTGCTGGTGGTGCTAGCAACAGCGACTTGGACGCAATGGAAGTTCACTTCTTGTCTGAGCGTGCTTTGTGCACTATGGGAGCTAATAATTTCTTCCTATTTCAGGATTGATAATTAGTGTATCTAACAAATAGAGGGGGAGAAATCCCCCTCTTTTTTTTGTATTATCTTTGTATCGTTAAATCTAATATTATATACAATGGAATTTAAAGATCGAATCTACGTACTAAAGGGAAAGAGTAGTCCCTTGACGTTTACATTGGCATCTCGCCACACCCACAGAGCCCCTCTTCTTCACTTTGACCCCAAGACCGGTGTCAATCGTCCATTGCGTTATGCTCGAAATCAAAAGAGCCCGTTTATGGATGAGCAGGACGAGCACGCAATCTTGGAGCCTATCGTATTTGAAGATGGTGTTTTAAGAGTTGACAAACACAACACCATTTTAAATAGATTCCTTGAGCTTCACCCAAAGAATGGAACATTGTTTGAAGAAGCAGACATGGAGAAGGATGCTGAAAAAGCCCTCGACAACATCAACTACGAGATTGACGCTTTGATTGCGGCTAAGTCTTTGCCCATTGAAAAGGTGGAAGCCATTTGCCGAGTAGCGCTTGGCTTGAACGTAGCTAAGATGTCTTCTTCTGAACTTAAGCGAGACTTGTTGTTGTTTGCCAAGGAGCGTCCACGTGACTTTTTGGAGATGTTAGATGACCCAGACATGGAGCTGGATGACTATGCTCATCGCTTCGTTAGTGATGGCTTGATTACAATCCGCCGAAACAACGACATTTACTTCAGCTTACCAGACAATAAGAAGAAGATCTGTTCAACTCCTTATGGTCAAGATCCTATTGACGTGTTGTCAGCGTGGCTGATGACAGAAGATGGTATTGAAGCAAAAGATATGTTGATTAAACTCCTTTAATAGCAATAGCCTACAGGAAAGGGCCATCCGACCTCGGGTGGCCTTTTTTTGTTATCTTTGTGCAAATGATCAACGAGGTCAGAAATACTGTGATGGCGATCCTCAGCAAGGACAACAACGGCTACATTACGCCCGAGGAGTTCAACCTTTTCGCCAAGCAGGCCCAGCTTGAAGTATTTGAGGACTACTTCTTTCGTTATGTTGATGGTGTTGTAAAGCAAAACAACAGAGCGTACAATAGTGGCTATGCAGATAAACTGAAGCAAACAGCAGAGGTGATTGACTCATTCTCAGCCAATGCTTCGCTCACACTAGATGCTGGCAGCAGCTTCAAGTTGCCATCTGACTACTACTCCATCAATGTGGTTTACTACAACGGGAAAGAGGTTGAGCCTATTACGCAATACAAGTCACTAAACCTTTTAGCTTCTAATCTGACTGCCCCTACCACAGCTTACCCTGCCTATGTTAAGCGTGACAGAGCAGCTGATGGTAGTGATTTGATTACTGTATATCCAACAACCATTACCGCTGGAGTAAGCGCATTCTATGTGCGATACCCACTGGATCCTAAATGGACATATACTCAGATTGGTGGAAACCCATTGTTTAACCAATCGGCAGTTGATTACCAAGATTTTGAACTACCTCTCTCTGATGCCAATGACTTGATTCTGCGAATTCTACAATACGCTGGTGTCAACATCCGCGAGTACGAAGTGACTCAGTTTGCAAAGCAAGAAGAGATGATGAATAAACAACAAGGAGAATAATGGCATACATTAGTAATTATCAATACTACACCAACAACGGAGTTGCGCCAACGGATCAGAACTGGGGCGAGTATCAGTATGTCAGCCTTGCTGACCTAGTGAACAACTTCATGTTGATGTATGTCGGTGACGACAAGCTCGTCAATAACGTCAATCGCTACAATGTCTTGTTCCATGCTAAGCGTGGTATCCAGGAGATTAACTACGATGCGTTGAAAAATACCAAGGTGGTTGAGATTGAGGTTGGAGATGACCTTCGCCTTATTCTTCCCCCTGACTACGTGAACTACATTCGAGTATCCGTACAGATCAATGGTGTGCTGTATCCATTGCACGAGAATACTCAAGTGAACTACGCCTCCGCATACCTACAGGACAACAACTTGAATGTGTTGTTTGACCAAGATGGGAATGTACTTACTGGCACATCTGACTTAGACGCCAACCGCCTAGCTGGCTTGCCCCAAACACTTTACAATGGAGCGGGCCTTTATGCTGGTCAATACGGATGGGAAGTTGATGGTGCGTGGTACTTCGGTTACAATGTTGGAGGAGCCTTTGGTTTGAACACCGAGACTGCTAACATCAACCCAAGCTTCCGTGTAAACAAAGCCGGTGGCGTGATAAACTTTAGCTCAGGCGTAGCCAACCAATTGATTGTTCTTGAGTACGTATCAGATGGAATGGAGAACGGAGATGACGATAGTGTAAAGATTCACAAGTTTGCAGAAGAGTTCTTGTATGCCTACATCAAGTGGGCACTGCTCAACAACAAGTTTGGAATCCAAGAGTATGTTGTCAACCGAGCCAATAAAGAAAAGACAGCAAATTTGCGTAACGCAAAGATTCGTTTAAGCAACCTTCACCCCGGTCGTCTCTTAATGAACCTGAGAGGACAGGACAAGTGGATTAAATAAATATGAAGATAACCAAGAGCTTCGTCGCAGGGGTCATGAACAAGGACCTCGATGAGCGTCTGATACCAGACGGCCAGTATGTGGATGCTATGAACATTCAAGTGGGTTCTTCTGAATCCACGAACATGGGCGCAATAGAGAACGAGTATGGCAACCTAAAGAAGGGAACATACTCTCACACCAATGGCATTTCAATTGGAGCTGTTACCGCAGAAGAAGTTGGTTGTATATATTGGTTTGTCAAGGCTAATGATGCTAATTATATCTATGAATATAACCAATCGACAGATGCTGTAAGTATAGTATTAAAAGATAGTAGACCTGGCGCAAATAATGTTCTGAACTTTGATAGCGAACACTTAATAACCGGCGTAAACTATATCAATGGATTCTTGTGTTGGACTGACGACTATAATCCTCCTAGAAAGATAAACATACAAAGAGCAAAGTCTTATGGTGTTAATGGATTTTATGAAGATGACGTCAATGTAATAGTAAAACCCCCTTTGAATCCACCTACCATAGTTGGAAGAAACGACAGCACCGTATCATCAGACAGTCTTTCTGATAGGTTCTTGTATTTTGGGTACAGATATAGATATGTTGACGATGAATATAGTTCTCTATCTCCTTTCTCGGAAGTGGCATTTTTCCCTAAAACATTTGCAGTAAATGGAAATAGTGGTGTAAACGAAGGGATGTTGAACGCTAACAATGTGTATGATATATCGTTCAATTCTGGAGAAGACTCTGTCACTGACATTCAATTAATCTTTTTTGACACAAGCAAGATCAATGCTTATATTATTGAAACCTTGAATAAAGCAGAGTTAAAGTATGACGACAATACTGTTTATTCATTTTCTTTCTCTAACAACAAAATCTACGCACCATTACCAACAGACCAATTAACTAGACTTTTTGATAATGTTCCTCTAAAGGCAAAGGCTCAAGAGATCATAGGAAATAGATTGGCATATGGAAACTATGTTCAATTTTATGATATTAGAGACTGCGATGGAGTTGGCATTTTCCCGTCATTTAACATAGAGCTTAATTCCGAGACTTATGATGAGCTCTCTTTAAACTCCGGATCTCCACAAGAAACATGGAAATCAAATAGGGACTACGAATTTGGAATTGTTTACTTGGACGACTATGGAAGAATGACAACTGTTCAGACTAGTCCAACAAATAGCATATTCATTGACCCGAGCTATTCTGACGATAAGAATAGTCTTCGAATAAACATTTACAACGAGGCACCATGTTTTGCTACCCATTATAGACTAGCTATAAAGCAAACAAAAGGCGATTACTATAATATTTATCCCACCTTTTTTGTCGAGGACGGGTCTTTCAAATACTTCAAGATAAACCAATCTGACGTAGATAAAGTAAAGACCAATGACTATGTTGTATTCAAAACAGACTCAAACGGAGTTGTTAATATTGGAACTCAATATAAAGTCCTTGACGTTTCATACTTAAGCAAGGATGCAATAGGCACTGGAATCCCATCTGTTGAAGGTGTTTATATAAAAATCGTCATAGATAATGACGTGTCTATCAATAAGGACATCATACAGGTATCTAAATACAAAGGACAAGGAGCAAACTCTACCGATGGATTGAGAGCTGTAACTGGTCTAAAGTGTCACAGAAAAACAAGAGGACCTGTAATGGCTGGAAGCTGGAAACCAATGGTAGAAAATCCAATTGGATACACCGCTTCCCCAAACTCTAAGACAAAGCTAATTGCCGCTAGGGGTAACAACTTTTTTGGCACATCGGATATTCGATATAAAGTCGAAATCACAACAGCAACAGGATCTGCTAACCCAAGCTTTAATTATTATATATTTGGATCTTCTGTGCCTGTAATGGCTTCAGATCAAGTTATTACTGCGAATACAGAATATTCTTTAAAAGACACGCCAAATGGAACTGATGTAGCATACATCATGTTCACGTCAACTAGCGGTCTTGTTGCTGGCGATTATTGGATTGTAAATGCGCGATCAGCTAACGGCCCTAATGTATTTGGCCTTCCAACTGTATTCGACCCAAATAAACGTGAAGGTGGTTTTGCTATAATACCATCAGACTATACGATTAATACTGGAGCTCAGATAAAGTTCAAGATATCAGAAAGCCAAAACGTACAAGATCAGCCAGAACAAATATTTACTTCTTCTAAAACTTATGAAAACTTAGAGGAGTGGTTCTTTGAAGATGGCATTTACAACAACTTTAAGATGCTCTCTGGTCCAGCCGTAGGCGATGCTCCAAATACAAACAAGGGTGCCAAGAGTGTATTTTTCAGAAGAGGTAGCAGTCTAGATACTGGACAAAATGATGGAGCGCGAGTGGACATGTTGTTCCAAGATTCTGGAACTCCATTCCTTACGGCTAAAGATTCCTTATACATGGTATTGAAGGGATATGGTGATTCTAGGAAGAACTTTACCAGCAATGCCCTAAACTATCTTTCTTGCGAAAGAAACTTTATTATAGTAGAAGTTGAGGTATCGCAACTGACTGACTCTGTAATTATAGAGACAGTACCCAATGATACGGACATTGATGTCTACCATGAACTTCCATATACTTATGAAATTGTAGATGGTCTTCATCAAAGTGCTGGTCTTTCTGGGGAGCAGAATCAAACAAGAAGCAGCGTGTCAACAACACAGAAGCCAGCTATTGTACAGATTCCTTCTTTTAATGCATTCACATTTGGCAATGGAGCAGAATGCTATCGAATTAGAGACGACTTTAATTCGTTTACAATGAAGTATAGCCCTCGAGCTTTAACAACTACTGACAAGTATGCAGAGGAGAGAGTTAAAAACGCTTTGACATATAGTGGGGTGTACCAAGTTACATCTGGCTTAAATAAACTTAACGAGTTCAATTTGTCAAATGCCAACTTTAAATACCTAGACCAAGAATTTGGTAGCATCCAAAAGTTATACTCTCGAGATACGGATTTGATTGTTTTCCAAGAAAACAAGGTATCCAAAGTGTTATACGAGAAGAACTTGCTTAGCGACTCTGTTGGTGGGGGGACCGTGGCTTCAATACCACAGGTTCTTGGCACTCAGATTGCGTATAGCGGAGAATACGGTATTTCAAATAACCCAGAAAGCTTTGCTCAATGGGGGAACAATGTATTCTTTACTGATCAGCGTAGAAATGCTGCGCTTCGTTTAGGCCAAGATGGTATGTTTGAGATTTCATCTCAGGGCATGAGAGATTGGTTCCGTGATCTATTCATTGCGGACGGAGATACTCAAAAGATTGGAGCATACGACCCATACCACAATATGTATGTTCTTACGTCTACGGAAACTCCAGCAGTTGCCTGTGAGTTTGACATTTCTAGGAACAAGCTGCTTGTGTCCAAAACAAGTAGCAATATGTACTTGTTCTCTATTAGAAGCAATAGCTCTTGGACTATTACTTACTCAGCAGCATGGCTAACCAATGTAGTTGTTAGCGGTAGCGGTAACCAAGATATATATGGAACGCTAGCTCAAAACAACGGATCCACAGTTAGGTCTGTTGTATTAACTATTGCTGGTTGTTCTGGAAACGAATCGTTCACACTAGAGCAATCGCCATCATCAAAAGTGCAACGTGTTGCTGTCGTGGTTAATAATCCAATTGATGCCACAAAGGTTGCTACACAACTTTACAACATGACCAGCACTGGTGGATTGGGGATTCAGTTCGTGGACACAGTATTGAAAAACACTAGTGTTTCTTTGTATGATGTATATGCTGGGTATTCTGGAGATGGACAAATTCCTTTGCCATCAGAAACTGTTACTGTTCGTGGATACGATGAGACGACAGGGATAAACGGAGGTATTGCAAAGCCATTTGTTCCCAGTATTGGAAACAAAATGTATTATTTGGTTTCAAATACCAAGTACGAGCAAGGGGACTACAATGCGTTAATTGCTGCCTCTACGCCAATAACGCCATCTCTTGTTGGAGGAAACTATGACGCCACATTCTCTTACTCGAATCCATCTAACGATGATTATTTGTATTTGATATGGGATTATCGTAGCGGGTTGAGCTGTGGAACATCCGGTTCTTATGTTGGTACTGAGGGTCAAACATCGATTGAATACACTATTGGGGGTAACATTGGTTTGGTTGACGTGTCATACACGGTAAACTCGGGTAATATGCGGTTCCAAATTCAATACGATGGAGTCGTTGTGGCTGACTCTGGAGTTGTTTCCACCAGTGGAACTCTTTCATTTGTAAAGAGAACATCTACTCCAACGACAGCTCTTTTGATTATAACTAATGAAAACATTGGCGGAGGAACTATAGACTTTTCTGCCACTATGAATTGTCCAGCGTTGATACCAATTGAGATCGATCCAACAAATGGCACATCTTCAAACGTTTGTTCGCAAACATCGTATGGTACGTATTATACAGATAGCACCACTGGATCTGTTGACTTAGGTGCTCGTATTTACACAGACTCGGCTGGAACAACGCCATTCAATGGAGCGAATGCATACCACAGAGTGGGGCCTGCTGGGAACGATTATACCGTAATTGATACAGATGGATATGTAATATCATTCGAGTCGTGCACGTGCTCTGAGGTTGCCGCTCCAACAATCACTCAGTCAGACGTATCTTTCGCGCCTAACGAAAGTATATACGTATCACTAGAGGCATCAAATAACCCGATTGAGTGGGATCTTGTTTCTTCTTGCGTTAGCTATGAGCTATACGGAGGAAATAGTGGCGGTGTCTTTTCTGGTATAGATTGTGAAACAGGCTTGCCAAAAGTGGTGTCTGTAAATGCAAACGAAACAATATATTCTTGTTCTTCTGCTGTTTTTATCAAAAACATCGGGGTTGATGCAATATCATCTAGTAATGGAGTTTGCGTAAACGAGGTTCTGCCAGATGGTATTTCATTTGATGGATTGAGCGGGGTTATTTATGGTGTATCTGAAACCATTGGAACATTTGAAGTAACAGTCAATGCGACCAACTGCTTTGGAACTAGCGCAGATGAGACCTTCTTGATTCAAGTTCAAGATGAGTCTATCGTTCTTACTCCATTTGGATTAGACTCAACCGGATATGCAACATCGGCTTTATCTTGCGGAGTTGTGGCAAACATAAACATTCGATACCACAGCGGTGAATATACATTCCCTGTAATTGATGACTATATTTATGCAGACCAAAACAAAGTAGCACCTGTCGATGGTAGTAACTTGTGGTATCAAATGAACAATGGTCAAACCATTCAGATTGACGCAAACGGAAAAGTAACAAACATAGAAAACTGCTAATGGCTACATATACACTTACATATTCACCACAGGCTGACGGATGGACGTCCTTCCATTCCTATTATCCAGAGTGGATGATTGGGATGTCTGGCCGATTCTATACCTTTAAGAACGGTGAGATATATGTTCATAACGACCCAAATGAAGATAGGAATACATTCTATGGAACATTCACGCCTTCTCAAGTAACAATGGTATTTAACCAAGACCCACTAGAGGCTAAGATGTTTAAGACCATGGAGCTTGAGAGCGACAGCCCTTGGGACACCGTTATCACTACAGACATGTCGTCTGGGTCTATGGATGCTGCTTACTATGATCTGAAGGAAGGTAACTACTTCACGTATATCCGTAGAAACACAGGTGCCACAGATTTGGATTTGTTATCTGCTCAGGGAATAGGTGCATTGCAATCGATAGTAGGCACTACTCTTAACTTTACATTCTCTGTACCTTCTGCGATTAGCGTAGGTGATGTTGTTTATTATGACAACGCAGGAACTATCCTGCAAGTTGGTGTTGTTACAGCACACACAGGGTCCTCCATAACTGTCGCAACACTTTTGAGCAGCCCTTCTCCAGGAGCATTTATTCTTTATATCAAGAATAGCCAAGCCGAATCATTTGGTGCTCGTGGATATTATATGCAAGTCGAGCTCACCAATGATAGCATTACAGACGTTGAGTTATTCTCAGTATCTTCAGAGGTCTTCAAGAGTTACCCATAATATATAGTATCTTTGCAATATGCCGCTACCAGCACTAGTAATACCAATAGCCACTACGCTTATAGGATCTGGCCTAAACGCAGCTCAGGCAGTAAATGCATCTAAGCGACGTAAAGAAGCCGAGGCTGCAGCAGATGCTGCCGCTGCCAAAATGCGTGCTATGCGTTTTGAAGACACAATGGCTGGTCTTCAAATCCCCATGATGGGAGCAGAGCAGTCTGCCGAGAAACAAGCTCAGCGTGAAGCCATGCAGATCCAGGCCCTACAAGAGGCTGGAGGCGCTGCTGTTCTTGGTGGAACACCAGGACTTGCCGCTATGGGCGCTGAAGAAGACTTGGCTAGAATGGCTGAACTTGATCAGCTAGAATATGCCAGGAATCTTGAACTAGCCAGAAACCGTCAAGCAATTTCAGAGGCCAATATTAACAAGGAGCTTGGTATTCAAGCCATGGAATTGGGTGGCGCTCAACAGGCTGCCGCTCAAGCTGAATCAGAGAAGCGAGCCGCAATTACTAGCGCGGCATCTGGCATTGCGCAGGCTGGTCTTGATATTTATAGCACGATGCCGTTGTATAAAGAGCAACAAGTTGGAAAAGAACTACAAAAAACAGGGTACTCTCCGTCTAGTTATGGGCCGCAGACGTTCGATCAATCACTGGCTGCTAATGCTCCACAAGGAACATTCTTTACTCCAGAAGCCGCATATGCTCCAGGAACTGCATTTCCAATGTCACCATATGCTGGATTGACGCAGCCTAAGTCACCATACACTGGTTCTGCATTTGCTGCACCAACAAATCAATTTACCCCTCAGTTCTTGCCGCCATCTGATTTTAGATATAATCCATACGCCCCAACTGCGTACAATCCAATGTCTGCATTTACAAACCCGCTTGAATTCTAATGGCAACATTTGCACAATACGTAGCACCACAGGTTCCTCGCACAGACTGGGGAGCAATCACCCGTGAACTCTCAACTGGGCTGCAAGAGGTATATAAAGATCGTGAGAACCAAAAGGCTGAGCTTGATCAGATGCAGTCCGACGCCATGGCGGAGGTCAACAAGATCGAGATGGGCAAGTCCCAAACAGTCAACGAGTTTACGCTGAATGGTATCAACACCATGCGTGACTACATGGCCTCTCAGAACAAGCTACTCAAGCAAGGAATGCTTACGCCAGCTCAGTACAAGATAAATGTATTGAGAGCCCAAGAGGGATGGGGTGCATACGCCAACAACATGAAGACCTTCAACCAAGACTACGCTGACTTCTTGGAGCGCGTAGATGGTGATACGGCTTCTGCATTGGAAAAGTTTGCTCGTGAGAAATATCTGTCAATGACAGACTTGGTGAACAAGCAACTATACATTAACCCCGCTGACGGAAATCTATACATTGCTAAAACAGATCCAAAGACTGGTCAGGTGATCACAGAAGGCCTGATGGACGTTAAGACCATCAACAACGCCTTGAACCAAAAGGTAACTAAGCTTGATCTTGGCGCTGCTGTAAATAACTATGTGAAGCGCTTCGGCCAGTATGGAGGAAAAGATCCTGTAACCGGGAAGTATGTTTTGGCTGGTATTGACTTGAATCAAAAGGACAAGATTCTTACAGAAACCACAGCGGCAATTCTTTCCAATAACAAGGCTATAGCGTCTGTGTTGTTGGACAATGCTACTGGATTCGAAGCAGTAAGCCCAGAAGATTACGCTAAGCTTTCTCCAGAAGAAAAAAGAAAGGCTGTAGTTGTAAAGCCAAACGCTCAAGGTATATACACTCCAGAGATCACTCCTGAGCTTATGGCACAGGCAGAAGAGGTTGTTAAGCAGGCTATCATGGCACAGGTTGACTATAAGGAAGAGCAGGGGATGACTGAATATCAAAGAAAGTCTCTTGGACTTCAATATACGGCCCTTTCTGAAGGTAGAAAAGCGGCAGCTGGAAAGAGTGCACAAAAGGGTAACCTTATACAGGAGAGGGTAAAAAACATTAACGAGTTTTTGGTAGACCCAACTAACCCACAAGGCCCCTGGAAATATATCAAGGGTGCTAAAGTTGAAGGACTAGGTACTGTGTCTAAAATTGAACGTACGCTTGGTGGCCAATACAAGGTTACGTTTAAAACCCCGTCTGGAGATAGTATCATTGAGAGCTCCCAGGATTATAATTTAGCCGAGTTAAGTTCATTGTACAATGATGCTGCAAACGCAAAGGCTACTGATCCTGAGTATAAAATATCAATGGAAGAGTTCCAAAATCTACTTGACACAAACCAGGGCATAAGAACAGCACCATGGCTTAGACCACAGCAAGAGAGTCAGTCAAATGATATTTTGGGATACTGGAGAAAGGCTTCTAGTCCTGGAAGATATGAATATCTTTAAGACCGCAATGGTAATATTGCGTATATTTGCAGGAGTCGCAAAGACTTCTAGCAATGCCCGGAATAGATAATCTTTATACCGCCCTAAAACAAGATGGATTGTACACCAAGAGTCTTGAAGAATTCAAGAATCAGTTCTCAACTCCAGAAAGTATTCAAAAACTGCATACTGCTCTTAGACAAGATAACCTGTACACTAAGCCATTAGCTGACTTTCAGAACCAATTCTTTGGCGATATATTAAAAAAAAAAGAAGAGGGCTTGCCTTTGCAGCCTTTGGCAGACGGTGGTTTATTGGGTACCAGTGCAATGGCACAGGATCAGCAGTTGGCGTCTTCTGGAGAAGGTCAACTATATGATCTAGGTCCAATCTACCAACAGTATCAACAGCAGCAGGCCCAGCAGCCCAAGGCTCAAGAGTATATTTCATTTGAGGAAGAGGCTCCTAAGACGGGCTTGTTTGGAGAAGCTGCCCCGGTAGCTCCTGCGCCTATCTCTCTATCAAAAGCAGAACTTACAGAGTTTATGCCTTTTGTAACGACTGATCAGATTATAAGAGGGTACTTGCCAGAAAATTATGATCAGCTTAGCGCAGTAGACAAAGTCGAAGCAACTAAAAACGTACTAAATATACCAGAAGTAAAAAATAGGCTTATAGATGAAGAGGCAAAAGACTTGTCTGCTTCATCTGACGAAGCCTCTTGGTTTGATGCTGTAAATAAATTTAATGCTACGGCTGCAGAGTTTACCGCTGGGGCTTTAGATTTCCCATGGACCAAATACAAGTCCATGCAAATGCTAGGCTATGGAGGATTATCAAAAGATCAAATAGCTAGAATAAATAAACTACCAGAAGAAAAAAGAGACGAGGCCATGGCCATCGAGCTTGGCATTCCAGTTGTTGGTCAATCCGGGGTTGGCGGTCTTGGTGCATACTTTTATTCGCTAGGGGATGTTGCTGAAAGGTTTAGGAGGTATGCAAAAAGCCAAAGGGAAAAAACAAAGGAATACGACACATCTATACAATCAGATATAGCTAACGGAAATATTGCTCAAGCTGCATTTAGAACAGCAACAGAGGCCATCGGGAGCATACCGTATACACTAGCGGCAATGACAATGGGCCCAGCAGCTGGGACAGCTGGTATAGAATCTTATTTTGCAGCTGGTCCTATACTTGGACTTGGAGCAGTAACGGCTGTAAACAAGATAGACCAAGAACTGAAGGAAGGGAATACAATATCTAAAGAATTGCTTGGCACGGCCGTTATTAATGGTCTTGCAGAAGGCGTTCTAGAAGGGGTTGGATCGGCTGGTATGAATAGATTAGCCAGAGCGTCTATAGGAAATTCAATTGCGTCTAAACAGATTTCCGAAAATATAGCTGGCGAATTTATTAGCGCAGTTGGACTAGAGGGAACGACAGAAGGGCTTACATCTGTTGTCCAAGAAGGTGCAGACGCTTTAGTTTTAGGCAAGCCAATCACTTTACAACAATTCTCTGAGCGTGTTTTTGATGCCGCACTCATTGGTGCTTTTAGCGGAGGGGGAATGTCGGCTCCATCACTGTCAATATCCGCATATAAAGAAAAGGTAAAGCCATATCTTGAGGTTAGCGCAATGACCAAAGAAGCTACAAACTGGCTTCGCGAGTCAAACCAACAACTAGCGAGTCTACAAGGTGCTATGACTAGCACAAATGATCCAGCAGAGTTGGCTGCTTTGTCATTTGCAGCACGATCAATTGTATTAAAGAGAGAAGAAGTTCTTCAAGGAGCTTCTGATTTCGTTGACAATATGACTAATCAAGACATTGTTGAAATGCTTGAGATAAAGTCAAAACTAAATAAAAACATTGCAGATGCCGATGCTATTAAAGCTAGCACTACAATGAGTGAAGATGCAAAGAAAATTGCACTTGAGAATCTTAAGTCAAGCGCTATTTCATTAATAAACAAAAGACAAGAACTAGTTCAAAGAGTAAAAAACAATGCCGTTCAAAAGCAAACAACAAGTGAAGTTCCTGTTCAGCCAGAAGCCCGAGTTGGCGAAGAAATGGCGGAAGGAGCACCCGAAACAAAACCTGAAGTCGTTACCGAAGAAGGTAAAGTCGAAGAAAACATAATCCCAGTAAATGAGATAGAAGACAGAAGAAAAGAAACAGAATCTAAGATAGAACAAAAAACTTTTCTCACAGCTGGTAAATTCTCTAGAGCACTAGGCAAAAGCAACATTGATGCAGTTCCTGTTGATTATGCAAAAAACAATGGAATTGAATTTGTAAAATATGCAAACCCAGAAACAGGCTCTATTGATGTGGTTGTAACAGGAACTTCAGCTGGTAATTTTGTAGGATTCTATCGTCTTTATGAAGACGGGAAACCAACTAATAAATGGAGCTCAAAACTAGAGAATGCATCTAGAAACAAAGAGAATTTAAAAATAATGTTGGCTGGCGTCCAGTCAATGCTCCCCATTGGACACGAATACACAGAAAAAACAAGCATATCTACAGATGGACTTAGGTTTTGGAATCAACAATTAGATAGAGGATATGAATTGCAATACGACGAAAATGGGAATGTAGAAACAACTGAAGTGCGTATTAATGGAGCCTCTATAGTTAATGATTTAGGAGTACCCATTCCTTCTGATAAATTTTCACCAGTAGGGGTATATAATGATGAGCAATTTAACAAAGTCAAAGAAGCTGTATTGCCATATATTCAAAAACTTGGACTAAATGAAAGTAACATACGACAAGATGGAAACGTCGTAAAGATAGATTTGCCTATCCTGAAAAAGAATGGAGAAACAAAAACAGAAACAAAACCTAAAGTCGTTATCGAAGAAGGTAAAGTCGAAGAAGTAACGCCCGAGTTTTACGTACAGGAGCTCGACCGTACAAAAGTGTCTGACCCAACACTTTACTGGAGCGTAGATCCAGTTGAACTCGAAACAGCAAAGAGTGGTACTATAGTATCTGTTGATGGCGGCTATGGATTTGTATCTCCAGAAGGCGACATTAAGGGCGTGTTTAAGACTCCAGAAACTACTCGAAAAGGAGTGGCAGATGACGTCTTGAAAGAGGCTGTAAAAAATGGTGGTATCAAGCTAGACAACTTTGATACGTACCTAACAAAAGTATACAAGAAAAACGGTTTTAGGATTGCTTCAAGAATGGAGTTTGCTGAAGAGTTTGCTCCAAAAGGATGGAACAAAGAAGTACATGGCACACCCGATGTTGTAGCCATGGTGTATGATCCAAACAACCAGCTTGATATTGAGGAGAAGACTTTTGATAATTACGACAAGGCTATGGCCTATCGTGACTCTTTTGTAGAGCAAGCAAGGGCTCTTCAAGAAGCTCCTGCTGTAGAGCAAATAACAGTAACATCAACCCCATCTGAAGTTAAGCAGAGCATCGACGCAGCGTCTACCGCTCTTGGCGTTGCATTCCCAGAGGTTGAGTTTATTGTTGGGGATAAGCTGCAAGACACGAAGGCTCGCATTGTAGAGGCATTGACTCCTAGGTATGGAGCAGAAAAAGCCCAAGCGGTAGCCGATGGCTTCACAAATGTCCGTGGTCAGGCCCTGTTTGCAGGAGCAAAGCCAATTGCTATTGTAATCAACAAGACACAGGCCAATAACCGCACAGCTGGTCATGAGGCCTGGGAAGTGATGCTGAACGATGCGTTTGGGCAAAACCCAGAAAAGTTTGCAGAGTTTAGAAAGGCCATAGATGCCCAGCTGAAGGTATCTGGATACGAAGATGTAGCGGAGGCTCTTACAAAGTTCTCAAACGAATATGCTGATCAGGGCACAGAGGCTATGTTCCGTGAGTACATGGCTGAGTTTGGTGGCATGTTGGTAGAGGGTGGTCTTGATCCTAAAAACCTAACGCAGCAAGAAAAGACTCTGCTTGAAAAGATCAAGGACATTATCAACAAATTTGCTCTTGAGCTGACTGGCAAAGAGGTATTCTTAAAGGATGCCACACCAGAGAACATCATTGACTTCATGGTGACCATCTCTGAAAAGGTGTCAAAAGGCGAGACAGTTGAGCAGTTCTTTGAAGAGAAAGAACAAGGCGCTACTGAAGAAGACATTACAGCTAGAAAACAAGTTATCGATGCCTTTGATGGCGCAATGGAAAAACTTGGAATACAGGTTGGAACAATAAACCCAAAGACAGGGAAATCAAAGGTAACAAACTATGACATTGCCTCTGCAATGAATGAGTATTATGAAAAAACATACGGCTCACTAGGAATTACTGATTTTTCTGACAATGCAGTGGATATTGTATCTGACTATGCCAAGAATGAGATATTGTTTGCGATGTCAAAATTTGGCTCTGATTCTGGAAAAGGATGGTATACGGAAGACTATGCAAAAGCACTTGACATCCTTTCAAAACTGGATTCAGATATAAAAAATAACCCAGCCATAAAGGAAGCCGCCACTGCTATTATCGCTGTTGCTTCAAACTCAACAGCCGTATATGAAAATCTAACCAGGGTAATATATGGAATAGATCAGTTTAAGAAAACTAGGAAAGTACCTACAGATGTTGGAACAGGCAAAGGTGCAAGCGCTATTGCATCTGGTATAGATAGGTACAATAATATATTAAAGAAATTTAATAATGATCCTGTAAAAACAGCCGAGTTCTTACAGCAAATTGACACGGTATCAAATTTAAGCAAAACCCTATTAAAAGAATTTGGTCTTAGCAGTTATGCACAGGCGAAGTCACAGAACTTAGCAACAGACCCAGAGTGGAATAGCAATGAAATGTTGCCAATGTCCGTTTTAATATTTGGGCCTAAGATTGGAGCGTTTTATTCTAACCTATCTGGGCTAGACGGAACGCCTACCATTGATAGATGGTGTATTAGAACCATATATCGGTATAAGGGCGATATGAGGTCTAAGGTTTCTGAAAATGAAATGCAAGATTTTAAAGAAGCCAATGGCATAGATGGTGTGTCATATTCAGATGCATTAACCTTAGCGCAAGAGCATTCAAAACTATTCCAGGCAATTCTTGGGGGCCGTGGTAAATACAAAGGAATTGCAAAGGCCGAAAGAAACGAGGCCTTGAAGCCATATAGAAAAGGCGATCAAATATGGAAGAAGGCGCAAGGAGTTGTTAATGACATATCTGAAGGCATAGAGTCTGGTGTTTCAAATAAAAAACAATATGCAAAGGACTTTAGAAGCTTTACAAAAAAGGCATTTGAAGCCGCCAGAGATAAAATAGCTAAAGAGTCTGGACAAAAATTATCCGTATCAGACATTCAAGCAATATTGTGGATTTATGAGAAAAATCTGTTTGGACATCTAGGGGTCAAACAAAGGGAGGACGCAACATATTCATCATCTGCCAATAGACTCGTTAATAGAGTAAATGACGGGGTGTTTTCTTTAGAACAACTAAAAGCTGGAGACTTGTCTGTGCTTGAGGGATCTGACATAGAAACGGATGGAGCAATGGGCGACAAATACGGCTCTTCTGTAAAAGAGTTCAAAGATGGCATCGATAACGCTCAAGAACGAAATACCGACACATCGGGCGCCGCCAAGAAGAAAGAAGTAAAACTTACTACCGAGGAAATTGAAACGCTCAATGATAACTTTGGTATTCAAGATGGAGAAATAGAATTAAGCGCTAGGTCACAAAAAATAAATCCATCTGAGGTCAAGGCGCTTTCATCGTCATTAAACAATCTAGACAACAATGAACTTGAATCTTTAAAAGATTTAATTCATAAAGATGTAAAAGCACCTAATAAAACACAAAAAGCCTACAAATTATTTAAAGTAAAGAAGGGATTTCCTGGAGAATTATTTCCACTTTTTGTTGGGGCTAATGAATCTGTTACAACTGGAGATTGGATTGCTGCAAAGGCTGGCGAATTGACCACAACAAAAGAAGGAAAGACTATGGTTAAGTCAACTCTTGGACCATTGGCCTATAGGCCAGGCTGGCATTCTGGAGAGTTCGCAATTGCTACACATATTGGATCAAAGAAAAATCCAAGCGACAAAGCTCCAACATTAAGAGATAGCGATCAGGTATGGGCTGAAGTTGAAGTTGGTGATGATTTTGACTGGCAAACAGAAGCTAATAATAGAGCAGAAAAGACAAAAGACGGTAAAATTATACCTAGGACTGCCCATATAACCGACCAGTTACCAGCTCTTGGTAATTATAAGTATAAGACAAATTCAAATATGACAGGAAGCTGGATTATATCTGGCGAAATGAAAGTCAATAGAGTGCTTACCGATAAAGAAGTGGCTAAGATTAATGAGAAATCCGGATCCACCGATTTACCAAGGGTTTCTCCATTTGATTTTGATGCATATGGATTTAATCAAGATGGCACTCCAAAAAACAAGAAGCAAGTATTGTCTAACCAAGTTGCAAGAGCATATATTATTGCAAAAGAAACCGGAGAAAATCCAAACCTTGTATCTGCCGTTGAGTCAGCCACTACAATCACCGCTCGCTCTCAGAAGATCAACTACAAAGATCTTCCTGGTTACGACCGCATGCGGGAAAACCTTGATGGAGTTATTGAAAAGGCAAAAGAGAGAGGGGCAAACAAAGCCAGAATACTTGAAGACGCTATAGGATATCTTCAGACAAGCAAGGTGTACGAGATCGCCAACGACTCTCAGCGTGAGCAGATGGTACGTGATATCAAGAAAGAACTTGGTGAGCGCATCAAGTCAGCACCTAGAGTTCATCGTGTGTTAGGCATAAAGCCAGAGGATAAAATCCTTACTACAAATACAAATCTCATTGCAGAAAGAGCTAAGGCTGCAAAATATGCAGAGGACTTTATGCAGAGCATGCTTCGTGGCATTGGAAAGGAAGCCATGAGGCTTAAAACAAGTGGTAAAATTACCGCTTTCCAGATGCGAGCTATACTCAACAAAGCTTCAAAAGTAAAATTGGTAGATGCTGAAAGTGTTAGAAGCTTCATTGACTATCTAGAAAGGGTGATGAAGAATGCCGAGTTTGCTGAGAGAGCCTACAAACTTAACAACAGCCTTAAAATAGCAAAGCGTAACGCAGCAACAAAGATTGGTATCGCAGATGGCCTTTCTCCATTATTGCAAAAAGTATTCTCGCTAAACGCCTATACGATTCCAAAGAATGTGTTTAATGACTACGCTGAGCTTGTTGAGACGTTCTCTGAGCGTAGAACTGTTCTTGGGCTTACCGATATAGATATTGTAACAAACAAGGCAAAAAACATACTATCTTCAGTAGAGGGTGAAATAGAGCGAGTCAAGGCACTAGAGGAAGTATTCAGCAATTACCAAGACAAAGAGGTAGACAAAGATGGAAAATTGATGTACTCTGAGACCATAAGCAAAATGGTAGCCGATGGATCAATCTCTCCAGAAGATGGAGAGCTTCTTAAAAAGTACAAGTCATTGATCATGGAGAGAACCAAAAAAGATCCAAGATCAGAAGAAGAGATCGAAGAAGAGCGCTTAGAGCTTGTTGATCAAGTAAAGTCTTATACGCCTATATTCTCTCAGCTTCCAACCGTAGATGAGCGTAATTTGGCTAGAAGTATTTATGAGCTCATTAAGACAGGCGCTATCGACAAGATGAGTAATAAGGAGCTTAAGGATTTACTAGGCGTACTTGACAACATAGAAAATGGCTTCTTGCCACACTATGCACAGATCATCAAAGAAAAGATGAACCAGTATAACCGTGGAGAAGAGCTTGCCAATGCAGCCAAAAACGCCAAGAAACTTCCTTTTGAAGGTGTTATATCTAGAATGAAAGTTCTATTTGGCAAAGAAAATAGTGCATTAGTAAAGGCAATTGAGCGAAACCCTCTTTTCTTTATTGATGAGTTATTTGGAAACTTCAACACAAGACCAATATTTAATTCTATATTCAAGCCAGTCTCTCAGGCGTATAGTAAGTATCAAGGTGATATAAATACAATTATGTCAAACCTAGACAAGGCACTTTCTGATGTAGCTAAGTCTTACTTGAACAACCCAAACAAGACTCAATACTCAAAGCAGAAGATGATGGCGTTTATGCTTCAGCGAGAGTACCAGTCAAACATTGGAGATAAAGCTGTCAATTCTGCAAAGGCATTCCTTGATGAGACCATTAACTATGCAGAAGAGAATGACCAAAACACATACAGCAAAAAAGATATCCAAAACCTAAAGGACATCCGTAATAAATTCTTTGCAGAGGAAGAAATTGATCTCGATGCAGTATACGAAACATTTAATAAGGCTGAGAAAAGGGCGATTGAGATGATCACCAAGATCAATGACTCGATGAGCGATAAGGTTTCGTTTACCTCTGCTATTATCCGTGGAAGAAAGGTTGGATCAATAAATAAATACATACACCACAATGTGCTGATGGAAAAATCTGCTATTGATGATGTGACGGATCTAAATATCGCTGACCTATTTAATGCGTCAATGAAACCTTCTACTAAGGCTAAAAGCTTAGAGGAGCGCACAGGCAAGGTTACGCCTTTGGTGTTTGATCCTTTCTCTTCTACTGTTCGTGGGGCAAAGTATTTGTTGATGGATTACCATTTGACTGAACCAATTCGTACGGCAAGGAGAACTCTTAACTACGCAAAAACCAATACTAAAGGAGAAGCTAAGAAGATTGTAAACGCAATATCAAGAGTCCTTGAGCAGTCACTTTCAAACGTACTTGCTAACTCATATACAGAGACTAGCTTTGTTGAAGATGCTATTAGCTACGTAGAAAAAACTGGCTATAGAGCCATGCTTGCTAGTGTGCCAAGGGCATTTGCTGAACTTGCGTCTAACCTATCATTTGTAGCACTATATGATCCAAAATCATTTATTGATGGCATGGGGTATTCGAATATCGTAATGTCTCAAGACGGCCTTGATGTGATGCGCAATGTTAACTCAGAGCAAATCGAAAGACTATATCCAGGTAGTAAACTATCTGGTAAGATTATCGATAAAGAAACGATGTCTCAAGCATCCGGAATAAAAGCTGGTCGCTCATTAAATGACGTAGCAAACGCATCTAGTATTATATACAATAACTCCCTAAAGAAAGTAAAGAACGTAGCAGAAACGACGTCAGACTACTTAATCTCTACGCCAGATAAAATTGTAATGAAACCATTATGGTTTGGCTCATTTGCTAGAGAGTTCAAGGCTCAGACAGGTATAGACGTAGACTTCAACAAGATAGCAAAAGGGGATGAGGTTTATCTGACAAAATACCGTGACGCAATTAGACAAGCAAGCGCAAAGGCTGACGAAACAAGCGTTCGAGTTGGTGCTTCAGATAACCCATTTACTGGAATCTTGAAGGGCGCTAACACTGCGAATCAGGGTTTCTTGAGACAAGCTTTTAATAAATACAATAACTTCATGACAAGATTCTTGATATACGAATATTCTACAGCTAGGACAGGAGTGTATGCATTGATGGGTGAAGGAAAGATTTCACGAGCACAAGGTGCTGCTATTATAGGAGCAAGCTTATCAAGGATGATTATGTATAGCTTTATGTCTACGCAGCTGGTTAAATTGTTGTTGTCTTCTTTGTTTGGTGATGAAGAAGAAGATGACGACACGCTATTGCAAGACATGGCGCAAGCATCAGCATCGGCACTTACTGGTCTTTTGTTGGGAAGAAACTTTGGAAACGTAGTAAAGGCTCCAATAAACATAGCCGTAGAAAAGTTCAATGAAAAATACCTAGACTCTATGCGCACAGGAGAGTATGATCCTTACAAAGACGCCATTCAGTACACAGTTATTCCCAAGGAAAAGAGAGACCAAGGCGATATACTTCAATATATTAAGACATTCTCCGGCGCGTTTTCTCCAGCATTTTCTGCTGTATCGAGAGCAATCGAGGTAGCATCTAAGACAGACTTAAAGACAGAGGAAGCTAGAGAACGAAGAATGAAAGAACTAACAACAAGAACGCCACTCGAAATAATGGGCAACCTTGGATTTGTTCCTCTTTACAAAGATTTACGTAGGATTCTAATAAAAGATCTATATAAGGATTTAGAAAAAGGAAAATCCGAGTCCCAATCAGGCGGAGTTATTCAGGCCAAAGTAAAGAAGGCCGAGATAACAAAAGGAGAATAAAAAAGGGCCCATAGGGGCCCTCTCCGTCAGAATATATGGGTGAGTCTTGCGACTTGCCCATGTTCTTTTGAATGCAAGAAACCTTCAATAGCCTTTGGGTTGTGCTGGTATCCATTGCGATGGTGCCAGCTGTCAGTCCCTGATGGAGAGCGAAGGCTCTCTACCGTAACGCCAATGAAGTCCTTCGCCACCTTGTGGTGGACGTGGTGTGTGTACACATATCGATGCTTAGTGTCAGCCCAATCAGCTGCCGCCTCTTGAGCCATTAGCAGTGGAAGATCTTGTGGCTTTGCTCCGTCACCGTGAGTAGTACCAATCAAGTTATTAAAGTACCGGTAGTACTTTCTGTGTGCAATGCTACAATCAAATGTCATAGCCTCGCAGTTGTGGAACCAACTCTGGATCACATCAGCCAAAAAGAAGCCATTGGTATAGTCATGGTTTGATGGGTTAAAGCAGAAGTGTACTGGGGCTTTCTCCATCAATAACTCAAGCACGTGCACATATAACTTCTTGGCAGTCAAGAAGTTCTCATACCACATGCCATCAGTGTCCTGTGGAGTGCCGCTCGTAGTCATTCGCTTAGGAGTGTCAATGTGTAAAATATCATTGCCTCCAACGAACAAGATTTGGTCTACTTTGAACCCTTCTGCTTTTTCGAGAATGCCGTGGACACCTTCAATGACACGAGCCACAGCTGTTTGAGAATCGTAAGCCTCGCCAGTCTCCATAGCGCTGGCCAGTTTGCCGATGTGTACATCCGCCGGATCAACGACAAGAAGGTGACCGTTGGTTTGTTTGGGGTATTGAATTCTTTCATAATTGTAAGCGTGTGATTTCATCTCGGAGATCATGTCCTCCTTGACGTCTTCCCATGATGGCATATTGGAGCCCTTTACATTGATCGAGTAATGCTTGCCCTTATACCAGTAGTGAGATACATTGTCCATTGGCAGCCCAACCTTCTCGCACTCCTCCTGGAGGCCGCGGCTTTCTTGCTTGTGGATGTACTTAGAGATGCTTCTACGAAGCGTATCTTGTGGTGTTGACAGAGAGTACTTGTTCTTAAGAGCCCTCGCAATTTCGGCCTTCGATCCGTACCCAGCTTGGTACATTTCGAACGCTTCCTGTTTGTAATTTGACATGTTTATTTGATTTTTAGACTTCTTCGCTATGATCAGACTTTATCTGGCGAATTATGTCTTGGATTTTTTCACAGATTTTGACAACTTTCTTGTCCTCCTCATCTGCCATTTCTTCATATAGCTCGATCATAAGATCATTGAGCTTATCCATCAATATATTGATATATAGTATTTTACCGTTCATTTTTTGTCCTTAATAAAAGGGGCCCAGATTATCTCTGAGCCCCATACCTAAACATACCAAAATGAAAACAACCAATTTGTTATGACAAATATATTCAACTATATATCAATAGTGGTTAACAACTTATTAACTATTGTACCTCGCACGCGCCACCAGCACAGGATGCCTCGCCCATCAGGTTGGTGTTGTCAGTACCCTCCTGCACGTTGCGCAGGTCGATGTCCTTGAGAGTAGCCATCATTGACTCGTACACATCTTGCGTGGTTGATTCAAATGGCGTCTGAACGTACGTGCCCAAATCCTTCGGCAAAAACGAAAGGCCGTTGTAAAAATCCTTGTTTGCCCACAGCCACTCTCCTACCTCTTTCCATTCACTATCATCAATAGTAACTGTAGCAGAGATGTTGTGAGTGTTAGCTCCCTTCTTGTGTCCTGGCTTGATCCAGTCAATAGAGAACCGCTTGATGCGCTCAAGAAAAGTCAATGCGTCTTCTTCGCCTCTCAGTACTGATCCTTGTGGAGCAGATTGAGGAACAGAGATCACAGCTTGGTCCATTGGCTTGAAAAAATCGTCCTCTAGCATTTCTGGAGCAGCCTCAGCCAAGTACTTATACAATGGCTCCTCTTTGCCAACGCGAACTCGACGGATATAATACTGGTCGTGCCATGCGTGGATACCGCTAGAGGTGCCAAGAACGATTGATGACGTTCCGCTTGGCTTCACACAGGTAATGCGAGCAGCCTCATTGATTCCAATGTCAGATGATGCCACCTTGTTGACGGCCTTAGCAACCTCAACAGCCTCGCTCAAATTAAGCCCTCTAAGAGCATTTGAGGCGATGCCTGTCATTCCGATACCAAGAAGGGCGTCTTCCTCCGTTGTGCGCTGCCAAATGGGCCTCAAATAGTGGAAGTCGGTGTACGACGCTTGGAGCGTTCCAATAAGAGCAGCTGACCCTACACGTTCGTTCAGGTCAATTTGATCCTTGACGTCGCTTGCGTTAACCTCTACCAAGTTACAGAACTGGAAAGGCTGCAGTCCAATCTCGCAGCATGGATTAGTTCCCCAGTCTTTGTTGTGAGTAAAGTAGAAACCGGGTTCTCCGCTGTTAGACAACTCAACCTTCTTCCATAACTCCATGAAGTAGTCACGAGAGATACTGTTACGCTCAAGTACCACGCTGTTGTTTGCACGTCCACGTTGAGGGTTAAGCTCCCACCAATTACCGAACTTGCAAGTCAACATCTCATTGTCATCATGGTCAAACAAACTAATCATGGCACTGCGACGAATACCTCCAGCCAACACAGAGTCGGCAATGTGGCACATGATGTCATGGCACTCCAGTGGTGTCAGCTTATCTCCGTCAGTCTTGTTCTCAAGCACACCCTTAATCTTACCAAGAGCCACACGCAATGGCCCAGGGCCTGGAGCTACGCCACCACTGGTCTTCAATGGCTCTCCCTGTGGGCGGACTGAGCGGAAGTCAAACACGGGCTCAGAGCTGCTCATTCCGAAGTATGACTTCATAAGAGCCTTAACAGCATCAGCCCAGCCCATAATATCATCTGATATTAAGAACTTGCGCTGCTTGGTTGGCTTCTTGATCTCAGGCAAACGATCTACGTGGTGCTTCTGAACAGAATAGCCTACGCCACAGCCAGACAATAACAAGAAAAATGCCTCAGAGAATGCACGGTGGTCATCAATAGGCAAGTACGAGCAGTTGAATAGTCGCGCGTTGTTTACCTCAATGGCGTTGCCACCAAACTGAAGCGAACGCATAGATGGAAGGATCTTCTTGTCGTATACCAATTTGTATGCAGCCTCAATACGCTCCTTCATGTGAGGGAACTTACGGATGTGCATGTTCTTGTTACGTGTGACAATTTCTTCCCAAGTCTCACGGCGACCAATTAAAGAGTTGTAGCGTGCGTACTTTGAGTACACAATGATGTCTGATAAAATTTTCTGTGATATGTTCATGGTTTGTATATTTCTACTGTAAATCCGTTGTCTCTCAGTTCTTTAATTCGATACTCCTGAAGGGCAGAGAGTCTCCCTTTAGCAGTTTTAATTTCGGAGAATAGTATTCCCTTATCTGGATGCAATGCAATCAGATCAGGGATGCCATTCTTGTTGGTCTTGATGAGTTTTATGACGTAGTACCCTTCAGATTCAAGTTCTTTTATTCTCCTTGATTGAATCTGTTGCTCCGTCATAGGAGGGGCAAATTTAGTAAATCTCTACGGAAGTGCTCAAGCGTATAGTCCTTCTTTTTATTAACACTTTGATAGATTTTTTCCTCAATGCCACCTCTAGAAAACACCCAGTACACCTTGTTGAATTTGCGTTCCTTGGTAGTCATCCTATCCCTTGCCTGCCAATAACTTGTTGCAGAGAAGTCGATGTTGTAGAAGATCAGATACTCGGCATTTCGTAAAGATATACCTTCACGACCGCTTACTATTTGTAAGGCTATTACCTGACAATCGGTGTTGTCAAACGTGTCAACCTCTTGCGTAACATTCTCCTTTCCGAAGACCTGCTTAATGGCGTCGAACTCAGCCTTGAACTTGTAAAAGATTCCAATCTTCTTCCCTTCAAACTTGGCACGTATGGCCTCAGCCTTTGATAGGTCAAACACCTTGTAGTTCCCAGATTCAAAGATCACCGTACCGCTGAACATCTGATGCAGCTTCTGCATGAGCTTAGCTCCTGTGTCGGCTACGATAGATTCCTCCTTTCCAATTAGCACCAGATCTTTCTTGAGCTGCTTGCACATGTCGTAGGTTTGGTCGTTCATCTGTACGTACAGAACCTCCTCCTCAATCTCACCAACAAAGCCTGCCTCCTTCTGCGTATAGCTTATGGTGTATGGCTTCATGGCGTCAATGATAGACTGCTTGCCAATGGTATAGTCCTTCACCATCCCATGCCCAAGGTAACGCTGAGTCACGGTGACGTGCTTATCGGCGAACCGGTAGAAGTTTGTGAACTCAAAGAACGGGTTGCGTCTATGGCCATAGACCTGATGGTACATCTGTGAAAATGACTCAGGCGTAGGTGTTCCGCTCATGAGCATGAGCATGGCTCCGTCCTTCAGAAGCTCACGAACCTGCTTGGCTCGCTTGCTTGGTTTTGGGAACGCCCCCATTGTATGGGCCTCGTCACAGATAATCACGTCCCACTTTATTGGAGGAAGCTTATGGATGCTCTCATAGTTCATTACAAACAGAACATACGTTGGGCATAGCATGTCGCTGTCCTTTGTGATTGAGCTTATAGCCTTCTTCTTTGTTAGAAACAGGACATTGTCGACTCTAAGCCTATCACATATAGACAACGACGTCAGCGTCTTTCCCGTCCTTACCTCCATAGAGAGATACAGAAGGCCTCGGCTCCTAAGTATCTTATAGCCTTCACTTGCTATTGACTCTTGGTAATCTCTTAGTTTTATCATTAGAATGGTATTTCTTCCTCATCTAGTTCAGATGAAGATGTTTGGATTAGAATTGTTTTTCCTCTTGCGTTGCGCGACTCCTTGGTGTCCATGCCAAACATGAATCGGTTGTATGCCACCATCCACCTAGACATCTGTCGGGTAGATATGCTATACTTGCCCCGTGCTCCAAAGTCTGGGTACTCGTTGGTAAACGCAGCCATTATATCGGCCAAGCTGATATACGTGTTGTATTTGAAGCGAATACCCATCTCGTCCTTACACCAGTCAGCAAACTCCTTGCAGGTCTCTGCATGGAACTTGCGCTCCTTAAGGTTGACGAAGTCACTCTCAATTAGTCCGTTCTCCAGATATAACTGAAGGCACGTGATCATGTAGTTGTCAAAGCGGCACCACTCATCCGTATCCCACTCAGAGAAAAGCATACGACCAAACTCTTCGTAAGGAGTAAAGTCCTTAGAGTAGTACTTCTTAAACTCCAGTTCCCACTTACGTCGAGCAAATGAATTGCCGGATCCCTTGATGGCATAGTTCGTCGTAATGACAATCTTAGGAGACTTCTCAAATGGTATCTTAATGGCGTCCTTGTTCTTCTTTTCAAGCGTTATACCTTCCGTTACAATAGAAAACAATCGCTCAAAGTCAAAGTGCTTTCGAACGTCATCAAACGTCAAGACCTGGGTATCGGCCGATACTAACTGATATGCAAATGAGCGCTCGAAGTTAAACGCCTTTCCGTCGATAGTTACCATCTTCTTCATCTTGCTAACGCCATTGACAAATAATCCTTTACCGGTACCGCCCTCTGGGTTGTCCGATATGACCTCGTCGTTGATGATGACAGCAGGCGCCTTTGACGACATTTTGTATCCGTGCATCAGGTATCCTATAGTGCTCTCGATAGACGCAATACGATTAGAGTCCTTGCCTGATATGTTCCGGATGAACTGCTTGAAATCACAGCGAGTGCTGTTGCAGTCCTCGAAGTCTCGCTGAATAACCTGGTCCTTCCATACAAAACCATTTAGGTCAAGGTAGTCTATGATCCTAAACTCATCTGCCTTCACCTGTACAGCGCAGTTGCGGAAGTATAGGTATGCGGTGTCCTTGGTATCTTGTATGAAGTATACATCTACCGGAGACATAAGCTTCAGGTAGTCCTCTTTGAAGTACTTGGTCTTGTCTGCAAAGTGATTGTACACAGACATGTCTCCAAGGTTCTCCAAGTAGTTTAAAACAAAATCCTTGATGAGGTCTTCCGACGTATTCGATATAAGGCTATTCGTAACCTTAACGAAAATAAAAGCGTCCGACCCCTCTGGCCTATACTTTCTAAATCCATTGTCTTCTAAAAATTGCTTGAATAAATGTGGGGCGATACTGACGACACCCTTTTCACTTTTCGTCCAGAACTCAGCCGACTTGCTCTCTTCTTCTGCACGATATATGACGGCATCAATAGCGGAGTCTTCAACGCCAGCATCTCGCAGTTGAGTCCGCACTTCCTTTTTTGGCACACCCATTTTGATCTGTCGCTTTACAGTGTCAAGAGCGTCGGTGTCCTCAAAGAACTTGGTATTAAACTTTTCTGTGGCCCTGTATGCGCTGTCCACAATGGTTCGAATCTCGGAAGCTGGGAACCCGTCATGCTGATACTCAAGCATCAAGTAGTGAGCCATGTCCTTACTAATGCCAAAGTCATTGAACGCGGCAGCTAGCTTGAACAGATTGTTGTTTCGCTCACCTACTACGATACCATACTTCTTCTCCCACCACAGCTTAAGGCGCCTAACAACTTCATTGCTGTCTGATACCCTAATTGTTGGAGCTGTCATCCCAACCTCAAGGTGCTTGTATTCTTTCTCTGCAATTTTGGTCCAAGTGTCGCTGTTTTCATTGATGTGGATCAATGGGTCATATGACTCATAACACACACGGCTCACGTTCTTGCAGCTCTTATCAAAGTAGTCTGAGTTGTAGTAAGCCTGCAGACCCTCGAAGTAGTCTCGGTGCTTGTCAGCGTCAGCAGGAATCTTAACCAGAACCTTTAGCCCGTTTCCACTAGGAGATGTAAACACACTAAATGTGTACTTGTCATTGATCAAGAACTCACGCATTGATCCCATCTCGCTCTTGCTAGGGAAGTTATCAAAGTCGATGCAGATAAGACCGCTGTGCTTAACTATAGCCTTGTCCTCTCGCTTTGTGAACTCTCCACTGAAGCATATCGCCGGAAGCTCCTGCTTTGCAATGTTGCGCATGTCCTTATTTTTCTCTGACCTTACGCGACCTACAATCTCTTTTGATTTCCCATCCCTAATTCGGTCAAGGATGACCATCACGTCCCTATGGAATGGGGTGGACGTGTCTTTAATGTCTTTGAATATAGTTACGTTCATTTTGTTGTTTGGTAGAAAGGGGCCCCGAAGGGCCCCGTGTGAAACTTAGAATCCGAGATCGTCCCCGAACTTTTGTTGCTTTTGTGGCTTAGGCTTCTGCTTAGACTCGGCCATTGTTATCTTGCCGTCTGTCCAAACAAGTTTGCCGTTGCCGACATAGTCGCGAGGTACTTTACCCTCTCGCTCCTCCTTTGTTTGAGAATGGAATACACTTACGTTCTTACCATAATCGTTTGTCTCGTCGTTGATAGATAGGTTCAGGTCCAAATACTTGGCGCCGTTCTTACCTTCTACGATTTTGCTCTTGTCGATCTTCGAAAGATCGATCGAAATACTAACTACACTAGCCATATAAATAAATAATTAAAGGGTTTCACTGATAAAATACTGGCTCAACAGCTCCTTAGAATCAGGGGCAAAGAACCTATTGTAGACCTCGATAGCACGCATGACCTTCTCCTTGCCCTTGTCAAGGAAGTTCTCGCTGCATTCGAATACGCCTGTGCGGCATGTCTTCTTCTCGATTGCGATGAACACAAGCGGGCGACCAAACAGCTGGTTATATATCCACGCCTGAGAGTCATAGTTGTACTTAGCCGCTGACCACTTAAACTCATCGATCGACGATGTGGTCTTGATGTCAACAATGTAGTCACCTGTCAGAACATCTGCCTTTCCTTTCCACATTGTATGCTTTATCTCACCAATGGCGGGCTCTTCAAACTTAGCACCTTCAGCGTATATCATCTCGTACAACTCAAGGTTAGACTGGAGGGCATCAACCATCCTGTCGAGCTCCACCTTCTCGCTCTCCAAAAGGATAATATCTCCTCCAGCCTCTTCCTTGTACTTGTTTGTGTTTCGTGTGCTAGCGTCAACAAACTTGAATTGGTCTAGTTTGTGTGGCTCTAGCATTGCCGTGTGGAAGTACGAACCCTCCACCATCGCTACAGACTTCGGCTGCTCCTTTCGAAAGGAATGTGGATCCTTTAGAAGTGCGCGGATGTCTGAGTTTGATAAGTACTTGCGGCCTTCCGTGCCGTAGTAATTATCGTCGCTCCGCAACAAGTCTATTGAATTCATTATGAATATTGCCTTTTGTTGTTGGTGCTAATTCGCCTTTCTTTGCCTCGATTGTGGCAATGGTAGTCTCCCATGAGTCTCCTCTGTCTACAGCTCGCTTCATGAACTCGGTGAGTTTTTTGAAGTCAATTACTCCAGCCGCGTCCATGTCTGCCTCTGTGGCAATCTTAAACCCATCTTTCTGAAGGGTGGAAACTACGCTGTCCTTAGTAGATACGGGAGCCTCTGGCATGTCCTCTCCGGCGTAGATGTACAGGCCAAGTCCGTGCATGGCAATAGCCTTTGCCGTTGAGCGTTGGATGGCTTTGTTTACATCAAATGATGTGACCCTCTCAAACTGGATAGCGTTATTGCGCATGTCCATGATTGGAAGGTAATCAATGTGCTCTAGTTCATCAATAATTACACCGACCTTGACCCAGCAGGTCTTGCCGTCTGTGAAGTAGTTGAATCCATTGTGGTCTTCGTACACCTTACGCTGAACGCCAGGATAGAACTTTTTGATCTCAGCCCATGCATGGGCCCATGATAGGTAGGTCTGACTACCTTTCTTTTCGGTCTTGTCGTTGACATTGATCTTCGACAAGGTTTCATAAATTGTTTTCATTCAAATGTATTAATTAGTTTGTTTAGGTAAAACTGAGCCTTTTTCAAGTCCTCAGCAGGATTTTTCTTTAACTCATACCGCCAGATGTATTTCTGTATGTTCCCCTTCAAGTATCCACGGAACTCTTGCTGAGTCATGGATGATTCGATGGCGTCGATACATTCAATACCTCCTTGGGTATAGTGTTTAGGGTGATTTACGTTGTCTTCCATTTTAGTTGAGTTGTATTTGGCATGGTTCGAAGTACTCCACCAAGGCATCCTTGTCGATGTCAAAGATGTCCACCTGTACATTTCCTTCACCGACTTCTGTGTGAGCGAATGCCGCCAGCACAGAGTCTTCGTATCTTTCAATGTAGTGGATGTAGACAAATCTTTTTTCTTGGTGGAGGTACAAAAATACACCGGGCTTTAGGTCCTGTGCAAATGAAGTTGTTAACAAATTGTCAATCATCGGATGGGTCTGTAGTCTATGATCCTATACAAGGAGTCAATGACCACAGTATCTCCAACCTTCATCTCTTCTGGTAGTCTCATGCGGCCAGTGCGCCCCGTAGATGGTTCCTTAAATGCATACTGGAACCCACCAATACTCATAGCGTACACAGCCAAAATTACTAAAGTTTTCATTTTATTTTTATTCTAATACTTAAAAAGGGAATGTATCCCAAATTTGCAATAAACTCAGATCCGTACTTGTCAATATGAATCCAAACGTCCTTGTTGTCGTATTCGTCAAAATACGCGAATTCAATAGGGCGCATGGAAATCATGCTAATTATATTGCGGATCATAACTCTACGGCCCTTCCTTCTCTATCAACCGCATACTTGAGGGCCTCTTCGTATGACGGGAATGTTGCTTCCAAGTGCATGTTCACATACACTCTCCAAAGCAGCAGGCCATTGACGATGGCCTCAACGATGCGGATGTTTTTATTCATCTTCTACTTGTTCAATGTCCCATGGGTCTGAGCATGACCCGTGTGTTCCGTGATCTATGTATTCTTTGTAGCACTCATCACAGAAGCTCTCTGCGATGTAGTCCCATGCGTCCTTAAGAGTTCTGAAACCTCCTTTAGATTTGTTTTCTGGTAGATATGTTACTTTGTATGTCATGTTTTTTAGTTCATTTATTGGACATTTGTGGCTCATTTTGGTTTGAAATTGAGCCTTAAATTACACTATTGGTATAAATTCTGTCGTAATTCGGAACTTTTCCGAATTAAAGTGCTTTATTTTGCACTATTTATATTTTCTAATTATGCGAAACATTTCCTTCCAATCGTGGTCAAGACGGTAATCTTGATCATTACGTACTGGGCTCCAAGCTATAGTATAGCCGTGATTAGCATTAATCCAATCTTCAGGCTGTACTCTATTACCATTCACCTTCTCAAGATAAATCCAAGGATAATTGCCAGCGAGTTCTAACTCAATACCTATTTTCTTGAGTCGATTAATAAAGATTGTTACTTCGTTCATTTGTTACCTCCGTATGTTTGTTCATGATATTCTTCAAATGTTGGCAAATCCGATTGCTTTATAGATGTTCCTATGTTTTGCAATAATCCTTCATAAATTAATCTCATCTGCTCTTTCTCTTCCTCTTGAAAGGTCATTACTTCTTTAGCTGCCATCATTAAGGCTTCTGCTTGTGATGTGTGGTCTTTCCATTGTACAGCTAGCTCTTCTAATCTGTCTGCAATCTGTTTTGTTATTAGTGTTTTCATTTCTCTTTGGTGTTAAAGGTTTACATTTAATCTTATCTCTATCTTTGTTATAAACAATCCTTAGCATATTTCCACTTAATAACTCTTTCACCATCTTTGAATGTTTTACTACCAGCGTAACATCTCCAGTTTCCATCAAAGTAAACAACTTCATACCATGTTGATTTACCTAAATTGTTTATGTGTTCTATCTCAGCTAAAACTGACACTAATTCAATAGGATTACTTACAACTGCAGGTATATTCGGTTGCGGTTTTAGTGGTTTATCCAATTTCTGTTCTTCTTTCATCTCTTTTTGATGTTTCCATTTTTCTAGACCACAAAGTTTACATTTAGTGGCACTTGATGTGGATGTGTCCATTTCAAATGGGCATTTTAGTTCTATCTTCATTTGTTACCTCCGTATGTTTTGTTATTGGTGTTTTCATTTCTCTTTGGTGTTAATTCAAACTTTGTCCCGTCATTCCATCTATATGTGGATCTGACGAATACCCATCATAAGTACCATCGGGATTAAAATAATGGTATACTCCCGCTGAGTCCCTTAGTATCAAAGAATATATCTTTGATTTCCTTGAACTCCACACGATTGGTAGGGTTATCTTCACCTCATCCAATCTTATTGATGATGTTCTTTCTTGTTGTGTCATTTCTCTTTGGTGTTAAAGGTTTCGTTATAATATCTTTGTGAGCCAATTACATATTCATCTTGAATGCCAAATATATAAGCATTCATAATCACCTCCTTCTCTTTCTCAAGCATTGACTCAATCTTTGCCTCAATCATTCTTGATGTATCTAAATCCATTGGTAGGGTTGTTCTAACCCACTCCAATAGTTCTTGCATTGGTGTTTTCATTTCTCGCTTTGGTGTTGTTCCCGTTCGGGTTAATCTGCGCCTATTTTTAATCATTTGCGCCCATTTGTTCACGTTCGGGTATATGTTTTAACGCTTATTTTAAACTTATAGGTTTAATTATACTTATTTGCATATAGGTCAGCCTTGGGCCATAATGTTGTTTTATAGGTCATATTTGACCATGTTTTTATGCCTTTAATGAGACTTTATCGGTCAAATCTGGGCTATAAATGACCGATATATAGCCCAGACTGACGGAGTTTAGCTAAATAGCGTCAGTTAAGTGACGGAATTATCATCTCCAAATCTTGACCGGTCCTTGGCGTACTTTAGGGCTGCCTCATATGTTGGGAATGTGGCCTCAACATTTTGGTTGACATAGACCCTCCACAAAGGGATGCCGTTTACTTTGGCTTCTACAATTCTGATGTTCATATAACTTGTTCGCAATCAATGCCATGCAATATTAATATACCGAGACCTTTTGTGCAACGGTAAATTTGTCCGTAATAAACTTTTGCAATACCAGCTTGAACAATCAACTTGGCGCACTCTACGCAAGGTGAATGCGTCGCGTAAATTGAAGCACCATCGCTTGAGTAGCCAGCCCTTGCGCATTTGGCAATGGCGTTTGACTCCGCGTGTAGCACCCACTCCTCTGTCTTTCCACTATCATCTTCGCAGATGTTCGGCCAACCTGAAGGTGTGCCATTGTATCCAATGGCAATGATGTTGCCATCCTTCACAATGATTGAACCAACTTGTGCCCTGTTACAGTACGACGCACTGGCCACAATGTTTGCGATTTGCATGTAGTGTTTGTGGTTCATTTGACTTGCGTTATGCGTTCGACATACTTACCAGGCGCAGCATACTTGCCGTCAATGTTCTTCAGGTATCGGTTCTGGATTCTGACGTAGTCCTTCAGGCAGTCACGATAGGATCGGTACACGCAGTGGTCTCGGTTCTTCCCAATGACATACTTGGATCGGCTGGTCTTGATGCCAGCCAAGTTGAAGTTCTCTCGGCATATGGCAGAGCGGAAGTGACCTGTCTCTAACTTGAATTGAGCCAACGCCACGTTTGGAAGGACGCATCCAAGTCCTACCAATTCAGCAGTGATGGCTGAGTCAGTCAATGGCATGGGGTCGACCTTGAACGTGTCTCGGTGAAAGATATGGACGATTTCTTTTTTAACTCTCTGAGAGTCTGGGCTCATCAATAAGCAAGCCAAAAGCCCCACGTTCGCCAGTAATGATGTTAGCAATAAGCGCCTGCAGTTTCTGGCCGGCGTCATCGTTAAGTTCTCTTCGTTGTAAATCATTAATTTTTTCATGTTCTTTTATTATTTGTTTAATTAAGTTTGATCGGTAGCTCCTTAGTTTGTCAAGTGAGTTACCTCTTGAATTTTGAATAAGGCTGTTTATGCTGCTGATGGTATTGACGATGGTATCAATGGCGATGAGCCTTGCTCCAATCTCAAAGCCATACGTAAAGACCCACAGGTACTGATAGTCAGCCACAGGACCATAGAAGTCACCTCCGACTCTAGTGTTGCGCATGTGAATCTCACCTGTCCTGTCGTTGCGCAATACCTTGAGCCCATAGTTGATGACGAAGTGGTGGCCAGCATGCTGAAACACAGGCTCACTCAGCGACACGCTTCGCCATAGTTGCTCACCAGTAATCATACCAGTTCCTCCAATACTCCAAGGGCCTCGGCAAATAAAAACAGCATGGCCATGAAAACGACATACTCAGCGCCAGCAATCATGACGATTAAGCATCCGGCAATGCGCAGTGCGCTCTTGGCTAGCGACACCAGTAGGTGTCCGAACACACTGGGAGGCGTCATATGCTCACCTCCAGTCCTGTTGATGCGTCATAGATGGTGCGGATGCGATGCTCAAGGGCTACGTCTACGGCGTCCTTAAACACAGGGCACTCCTGAACAATGTCTAACTCGATTGAGTCCTCGATGATGCGTCCACGCAAGAACACGCTGTCGTCCTCTAGCAGGCGCATGTGCTTGACGATGATGGATGACGGCTCGAATATGTCCTCGAATGAATAGTCAGATAGTTTCTTGGCCTGTCGTATGCCTAAGCCTACGAAGAACCCGCTTGTTGGGTTAAACTCTTGTGTCTCCATGTTGTACAGGGCCTCGCCCTTGTCCATGATTGTCCGGTGGAATGTTAATAGGTTACTCATTGAATTTGTTTTTTGCTTTCGATCGGGATCGAGTAGTAGTTTAATTAGTCTGTTCTCTTCTTTGTACTGCTTGGGTAGTTGCACCCACATGTCAAAGCTGTTGCATCCGTGGATGATGGTCGAGTGGTCTCGCTTGAACATCTTGCCAATCTTCTTGAACGTGTGCCCCTCTTCTCTCAGAATGTGCATGAGTATGCTTCTGATGATGACGAACTCTCGCTGTCGGCTAGTTGAGCGAATGATGAAACTTGCGCTCAGGCCTGTCTCTCTACGTATCGCTTTTCTTATCTCTTCTTTAATCTCCATTCTTCTAGGTTTTTAGTAAATTCTTCGAATCCGTCAATCTGTTTGTCCCGTTGTGGGCATGGTCGTGGTGGCACCTCAACGATTCGATTCTTGCGTGCCCACCTGCGGTGCAGGTACCATTTGATTATTGCTTTAATAGTTCTCATAGTTCTTATCCATAAAGTGTTCGATGACCTCTACGAAGTCTACGCCACGAACTGAATGCCATAGGTCAGAGTCCATGTCGAAGGCTTGGTTGAGTCTGTGACGAATCTCGAACGCGGCATCAAACCGGTCGAGGTCCTTGAAGAAAACCCTGTCGCATACTTGGTCGGCTATTGCCACCAATGAATCATGCGACTCGATGTGTTGAATTAGTTCTTGTGTCATGATGTAGAAATGTAGTTTTGAATGTCTCTTTTTCTAAATATATTTTTTTACTTTTTTACTTTTTTATTTTTTCTAGATTTCTAGATTTTTTTAGCATTTCAGCATTTTAAGAGTTAAGATAAAGAAAGTCAGAGAGTTACAGAGTGCTAAAGCCGATGCTGAACGATGCTGTTTTGTGCGTGAAACCGTGAAACAGCATTCGCCTGACATAAGCGTGACATTTCTGTGACAATTCTCTGACATTACTTAGTGTCTAGTAATTAGGACAGGTTGATTGATTCGTCATTCTCTAGGTCCCAAATCGATCGTTGGTTTTCTCTCAGACCATAGGCCATCGCCTCCTCTTTTGTCTCGAAGTGGAGGCTCATGTCAAGGTACCATGCCCGTGTCTCTGGGTCCCACCAACATCCCAAATACACCTCGCCGTCATATAGTGTGTCGGCATTAAACATGATGTAGATTTTAGTTTGTTGAACTAGGTCTTGGCCCTCGTCGACCTTTGTCTCGTGGCCTTCCATTGACACCATGTAGCCGTGGCTTGGTGCCTCGTCCCCTGTGTTGAGGTTGTAACTGAACCCTGTCTTGTTGGTCTCAGCGTTTCGGGTAAGTGATAATAGGTTGCTCATTTTACTTTGATTTGATTTACTTTGGTTAAGGTTTGAAGGTTAATTAGCCGGTAGTTCTTGGCGTCCAAGTCCCACACGCACAGGTAGCCTAGTTTAGAGGCGTCGTATGGTCGTGGACCAGCGTTTGGCTTGAGGCCTTTGGTTACTCCGGAGCGACCACGAAGGTGTCGAACGCTTCCGTCTTTCTTGATGAACTCACAGGAGAAGAACTTCCCGCTCTTAATGATTTGGATTGATTGTTTTTTATTCATAGTGGTTCCCCGTTGCCGTCTTGCTCGGCGCGCCTTCTTAGGGTCGGGGATGTTTGTCTAGTCAGGAACAGCGACAATTGTGCCGGCATTCTCCCACTCAAAGTACCATCCGTTATCATCGGCAATGGCTTGCATTTCGGGGTGAACACCCAATACAAAGAACTCTTCGTCCCAATAGTCAAACAGGTCGGGCGTTGCCTCTGCGTTGATGAAGATTAGTCGTCCATCATTACGCATGATGCGAGCGCCTTGTCTCTCTAGCAGTTGTTCAAATTGTTTCAGTTCCATGTTAGTCAAATTCTGCTAGTAGGCTGATGCTCTCGAGGATGGTCCCTGTCTTCTCGTCGTACAGGTCCTCGAACACGTGGTTGATGTTATGAACATCGCTATTGTAGTCGTAGCGGAAGTTCACGTTGATGTCGTCTAGAGACAGGCCGTGCTCGTCGGCAATCTCTTGAAGTTGTCTGATTAGTTTAGATGCTCTCATCGGTTGCGAATAGTTTGTTGGTGTAGTATTGGATTGATAGTTCTAGCGTGCCTGTCGTGCCGGCCTTGAGTTTTGTCCGTGATGGGACTATGTTGCCATAGGCATCGCGGAAGTCTTTGCGCGGCAAGAACAGGGCGCCTACCTTAAGAAGGCTCATGCACAGGCGGCCCGTTGAGCCTTCCATGTGCCACGCCTGTCCTGTGTCTACTAGTCGTTGGAGTGGCGCGTAGCCAATCTCCTGTTGCAAGGATCGAATGTCTTTGATTTTCATAATGATTAGTTGTTTATCTCGCCTCGGCTCTCGATGGTCTTGTCGACCAAGTCGTTTTGCTCTAGCATTAGGTTGTCTAGGTTACCCATTTTGTCCATGAGTTTGATGTGCTCCAAGGCCTCATCTTCGTTGTCAGCATCTACTACCACACGGGTAGAGAAGGTATGCCAAATGATGAATTCGTAGTTCATGATTATGTGTTTATTATAATTCAAAGTCAGCGCCGCTTTCAAAGTTTGTCACACGCACTTGCGTTGATGTTACATGATATTGGGCTCTTTCTTGTTCTAGAAGCTCATCAAAAGTCATGTCAGAGAATAGTTGCTTAGCCTCCTCTGCATCAGATGCCATTACTGAAAGGCGAGTCTTAAATGTGCGCTCTATGGTGAAATGCCATCTTGTCTTGTTTCTTGGGTCGATGAATGGCTCCTTGCTTACGACATTAAACTCCTCACAGGTCTTGTCACCATATTTTAATGACCTGTAATTTAGGAACTGCCCCTCTGTCATGAGGAGGTATTCAAGGTTTCCGTTAATCTCTACTAGGTAGGTGAATTTTGTTGTCTCGTTGTTCATAATATTTTAGTTTAGGTTGGGTCCCGCGCTTGGAGTCGAACCAAGCCATGCACCATGGCGGGAGCAAATGTTAGAAGTGGATGTCGACACGAACAGCGTCCCCTACCCTACCCATGTATCCGTAGCACACGTCGTCAATGTCTTGGCCTGTCAAGTCTAGGTAGGCCATGAACTGACGGAACCTGTCGAGTTTGACTAGCAAGTACGGGTTGCCGTCGTTGTCGTAGTGGACATCATTGTTTGGGCACAGGTACTGAGTGTGGCCTGTCTCGTCTCGGAAGAATAGTTCGGGTCTGCGACGCTCAGCGATTACGCCTCCGCCTCCGTTTGAATGCATGCCCGTGTTGCCTAGGGCTCCTGTTGTGGTTTTCATAAGTTTTCTAGTATTGTTAGGTCTAAGGTGTAAGGTTGTCCGTCTACCCATACGCAGTTCACATTGCCGGCGCTGTCGGTCACGACCTTGGCGTCCTTTGTGTATACGAAGTGGTTGAACTCGGGTTGCTCGATGGGCTTGTCGTAGGCGTGCTCTAGCGTCTCTTCGATTGTCTCCATGTACTGAGCAAGGTGCTCAGCCGTACCGGTGTCGCCGTGGTCGAGAGCCGCCTCGAAGTCTTGCTCCATCCATTCGCGTAGGTCTTCTAGGTTGCTGATGATGCGAGACCTTGCGTCACTCGTGAAACTAGAGCCCAACAGGATAAGGTTGAGCCCTAGGCTGATTGCTAAAATGCGCTTGTTCATGCGAAAATGATTAAGGTGATTAAACATGCCACGCCTAGCGCGATGATGGCTGAAAAGCCGATGAGGGTTTCTTTTAAATCTTGGTTCATGGTTGTTTATTGGTTTGTTTGTTCAATTAGTTTAATGATTTGCTCGGGCGTCTCCTTTATCTTTAGGCCGCCGTTGTTGTGAGTAGTGACTCCCACGATAGTGTAGGTCTTTTTGTCCAACAGGTCAGTAATGACGCAGATGTGGCCGATTTGATTGGGGTTGACGAAGACATCGCCTCCGCCTAGGGCTGTTAGTTTAATTGGTTTCATGGTTTGTATTGTTTAGCGATTACTCGTTTTGGATAGATGCCCCACTTTTGTGCGTATGGGGTCATGCCTTGCCAATAAATTAGGTCATAGCCTGCTGAGCGAAGGGCTTCTACCTTGCTCTTGGCCTCGATTACGCGGCCGTCATTAATTAAAAAGAATTTCATAATGGTTACTTTTTGAAGTGATTGTAAATCTCATCTGCCCAATAGCAAGATGTTACCTCTTGCTCTAGGTGTGATTGTAGGTCGTTAAGGTCTGAGCATAGTGCATCGTGCACTAACTTTCTCGTGTCCCAATCTAAGCAGCGCACCCGATAGGTGCCATTACCTAGTCTCTCGACCTGTACTCTGCCTCCGATGGCATACTCTCCGATGTTAAATGTCTTGATTTTCATAATGGTGGCTCCCCTGTGCAGTCTCGCTCTGCTCGCTACCGGTGTAGACAGGGGATGGGGGTTAGAACCCCTTGGTGAAGACGGAGCCGTACTTTCTAGAGCGCTCAGCCATGTCGGCTCTCGCTTCCTTGCTAGTTCCGATTAGGCATTCTTCGCCGTGTTCGTTTTGGAATGTGCCTAGCATCAACTCGACTACATCGGATTTTTCTATCTCGACCATTAGGGCCTTAGCCTCGTCCATCTTGCCCTCTTGTGCTAGGTCTAGCACCTGCTCGAGCCCGCGGCCGTCGGGAGTCTTTTGGGATTTGTGTAGTTGATAGAAGCCGCCGTTGGTGATGGCGCCTCCGTAACTGAATTGGCCTAGGAGTCGGATGCCTTCGGGGATGGTGTACTCGGCATAGTACTTATCCCATCCATAGGCCCCATCGGCCTTGTCTACCTTGTAGAAGATGACATCGCCATACTTCAGCATCCTGTCGACAGAGGCGTCCCATTCCTTGGGGTTGTAGGCTCTTGGTGGCTCTTGGCGTAATTGGTCGGGGGTGATTTTGATTGCTTTCATAATGTTTAGGGTTATGTCAAAGACGCCCGTAGGCGTTTCGTCCATTTAGGACTCATCAGTTTGACTAGAAGCCTCGCCCTTTTTCCAAAAGTTCTTCCTTGTACTTATCAATAAGGCAAAGGATGTACTCGGTGTCTTCGGCCGCTCTTTTGTCATATTTCTTTTCATCGCGATAAACTTGAAGCATATGCTTTACGAAGTACTCAGCGGCGGCAATTTTGATTTCTGTGTTGGTCATTGAATTTTTGTTTTTCATGATGTTAGTTTTAGGTGGAACCCAAGGCCCGACTCGAACGGGCAGCAAGCCAATTGGCTTGGGTTTGTAGGTGGCGCTCATCCATGGGCTACAGGATGTGGGTGGAGAGAGCCGTCTCTCGGCGCCATGCGGTAGTATCAATAAGTCAAAGAACGGGTCCGGCGAGCACTGCACCGCAGTGGTCTAGAAGGTGGAACCGGTACCGCCATACCCAAAGGGTCACGGGTGAAGTGGGGCGGTGATGTATCAGAACGATGATGCAAAGTTGGGGCGCGGGTTTGTGACTACCAAATTTTTGTGAAAAAAAGTGTTAATTTAGAATCATTCTAAATGGGATTTAATTGAAAATCAATCAGTTAGGGCAAATATTTTTTTTTATAAAGTTTTTGGCCCTTTTTATCGGGGGTGACTTGTTGGCGGGGAAATGTGGGGTTCGGTGGGGGAAACCCTCTCTTTCTAGGCCCTAGAATTGGGGCAAAGTGGGGGAAGGTGGGGCTGCAGTTTTCCGGTTGCCCCGTCTCACAGCAGAAGCGTCATGTTGACACTTGTTCTGTGAGCGTGCCTAGGAATCGGGGAAGCAAAACGGGCTAGGTCCTAGGTCCTAGACTGCGGCAAGCGACGGGCTAGGCTGTGGGGCTGTGCCGTGCCTAGTATGGCCAACAGGTACCCACAGGAAACCCCAAAAATTCGGGAACGGCGAGCCAAAATCCCGACCCCCCCTATCCGAAAAAATCGACTTTCCGATCGGGTCGGGGACTGTGAAATTATATTATTACCCTCAACCCCCATACGTCTAACAAATTTTGTTGACCTTTGCACCATGACCATTACCTTAGAGTCCCGACTCCGCTATGGCCTTTTGGTAGGCTTCCAGCTGTACAACCCTGACAAGGAGGATCCTTATTACGAGGTTGTTTTAGACCTATTGATCATCCGCTTGTCGATTGCCTGGATTTGACCAATCGGTAAATAAGTCCATCGCTCGAGGTGTTTTTAAACACTTTGATAAGTGCTAAAACTTTCTCATCATCTCTATCGCAATAATACGATAATGACATTTCTATGACATAACATTATGTTAAATAGTGCTGTTTCACAGTTTCACGGTAGTTTCAGCACTCTTCAGCATTCGTTTCTACATCGTGTAACTTATTGATTTTCTTATATTTATCTATTAAAATGCTGAAATGCTGTTTTTTTTAGCTGAAAATAAAAAAAAAAAAATAAGATAGATACATAAAAATATATTTCTAGAAAAGAGAAAAAGTTTCAGCATTTCTACATTGTTTGACATTTATGTCAATCACTGCAGAATATCTGTTTTAGTCCATATCTTTGTGGTATGCCAATTATGCTTGATGATTTGAATATTGTACAGACCCCATTGAGTGCGAGTCAGTACGTGAAGGAGATGCCAAAAAAGACGCAGATTGTATTGCACCATACGGTTAGCAACCGCAACGCTGCCAATGTAATCCGTGGGTGGGACAAGACCCCGGAGAGAGTTGCCACTGCCGTGGTGGTTGGTGGCGATGGTGTGATCCACCAGGCCTACAGCTCAAAGTACTGGGCCAGCCACTTGGGGCTAGGCACCAAGCACTTCACACCTCTTGGTCTCAAGTACCAGAACCTGGACAAGAGTAGTATTGGCATTGAAATTTGTGCGTATGGCCCCTTGAAATACGAGGCAGGTGTATTCAAGACCATATATGGTCAAACCATCCCCAACGAGGAGGTTGAGGAGTTGGAGACACCATTCAAGAAGCACAAGTTCTGGCACACATACACTGACGAGCAGATTGAGTCGGTGGAGAAGCTACTCAAGTACTGGACTCGTGTCTACGACATACCATTGGTATACAACGAGGACATGTGGGACATCAGCAAGGAGGCCATGAGTGGCGCCCCTGGCATTTGGAACCACACCAGCTACCGCACGGACAAGAGCGACTGCTACCCTGCCGCGAACCTCATTGCGATGCTGAAGGGGTTGTGACCTAGCAGCTACGCTGTTAGGTTGGGGCTCACACAAGACACCTTGTCAGTCCTTGCCTAATTGGTATGGTCTTGGTATATTTGCACCAAGAATCAAATCTATGGCAATTTTAAAGCATGTACATTTTGGTCAGGATGGCCAAGAGAAACTAATCAGCGGCATCAACACGCTGGCTGACGCTGTCAAGAGCACACTGGGCCCAAAGGGGCGCACGGTGCTGATCGAGTCTGAGAACCACACCCATGGCGTGGTCATTACCAAGGATGGTGTCTCGGTGGCAAGGTCCATTAACCTTCTTGACCCTGTCGAGAACATGGCTGTGGGCATTGCCCGTGAGGCATCCGAGAAGACAGCCACTCAGGCTGGAGACGGGACGACCACGAGCATTGTGCTGACGCAGGCCATCATCAACGAGGCCCGCAAGCAGTTGGGTGGTGCCGTGGACATGGGAACGGTGACCCGTGAGCTGCAGGCCATTGCCGCCAAGGTGGTGGACGCGCTCAAGGAGATGGCAGTGCCAGTGACGGACGAGACGCTGGTGGACGTGGCGACAGTGAGCGCCAACGGTGACGCTGAGATAGGCGAGCTCATTGCTGATGCCTACAAGCAGGTGAGCTACGTGAGCGTGGCTGACTCAAAGACGTCAGAGACATACTCTGAGATTATCCAAGGCATTAAGATTGACAGGGGCATTGGCTCCAGGTTCTTCATCACGGATCAGAAGAAGAATGAAGGGGTTCTTCAGAACCCCTACGTCCTCGTCTCCGATCAGAAGATTGAGAACCTCTCCAAGCTCGAGCACGTGCTGGCACCTATTGTGCAGAACGGCGACAGTTTGCTCATCATCTCCGAGATGGGGATGAACGCTATGAACACTTTGAACGTAAACGCCATGAAGGGCACGATCAAGGTGTGCCAGATCTTACCTCCCGACTTTGGGTACCGACGCAAGGAGCTGATGGAGGACATCGCTGCCATGGTCGGCGCTCGGTTGGTGAGCGAGGACACGGGCGACGAGCTGAGCCTGGTTGGTATGGACTGGTTGGGTAAGGCTGACAAGGTCATCTCAAGCCAGGAGCAGACGGTCATTGTGGGCGGTCGTGGCGAGCAGAGCGTGGTGGACGCCCGCATCGAGGCGCTAAAGGGCTCAACAGACGCATTTGAGCAGCAGAGGCTGGCAAACTTGACGGGCGGCATTGGTATCATATACGTTGGGGCTGACTCTGAGATTGAGCAGAAGGAGAAGAAGGACAGGGTGGACGACGCTGTGTGCGCTGTGCGCGCAGCCCTCGAGGAGGGGATCCTCGCTGGTGGCGGAGTAGCGTTACATAACGCTACTACAGCACTAGTCGAGTCAAACTCCAAGGCCTCAGCCATCCTAAAAGAGGCTCTGAAGGCGCCAATGCGTCAGATTTTGAAGAACGCTGGCGACGATTGGGCTTACGTGGAGGGTCAGATGGACGAGCCAGGGCTAGGGTTCAACGTGAGAACGCAGCGCTACGGCAACATGATTGAGATGGGGGTGACTGACCCAGCGAAGGTAACCAGAACGGCACTGCAGAACGCAGTAAGTGTGGCCTCTACCATCATGGGAACGTCAGTTATTGTATCTAATGTAAGAGATTTATGAGCAAACTAGACAATATCAAGGCCATCGGCAAGTACATACTGGTCGAGGAGGTCGTGGAGCAAGAGAAAACTAGCGAGAGTGGGCTGTTGTTGGGTGTCAAGGATAGCAACGACATGCGCTACAAGAAGGCTACTGTTCTGGCGGTGGGGACTGAGTGCCACCACGCTTTGAAGGAAGGCCTTCTTTTGTATGTCGATAAGACCGCCGGCCATCCGATTTTGGTAAACGGTGTCTCGTGTTACGTGATACGGGAGCAGGACGTAGTTCTCGTGTGCTAGCCATACGCTCCTGGAGCAAGTTATAGCGTTTTGTGGTGAACTCACCGCCGGAGAACCTCTTTAGAGACTCTTCGCCGGTGAGTTTTCTGTACATATGGGCGACAATGCCTTTGGCGTGCTGAGAAAGGGCGTATCTGGCCTTTGATCGGTAGGGAACGTGCTCTTTGACCTTGATGATATAGCCTTTGTTCATGATATCGTCAAAGATTTTGCGGTCCCAAGACATGACATCGCCAATAAGGTCGAAATCTCCGCGTGTAAACCAGTTCTCGGAGTAAAGGAAGAGCATCATATCCAGCTCTGAGTTCTTGAGCTTGTACTCTCTAAGGGTCCAGATGCGCACAGGCCTCCAGAATTTCATGAAATCGTATGTCATTGTAGTAGATTTGGCACAAATTTACTATAACATACGAAGACTTTGTAGTCAGACTCTCAAACACAAATATGTTTGATAGATTACGCTAACTTTGCACCATGCCAAAAGATGCCTGCTATAGCAAAGTAAAGGCCCAGTACAAGATCTTTCCTAGTGCTCGTGCCTCACAGGCCATTGCCAAGTGCCGCAAGGCAAGTGGCAACGTCACCAAGAGCGAGAAAGGCGCTAGCCTAAAGCGCTGGGGCGCTGAGAAGTGGCAGGACACAAAGACAGGCAAGCCATGCGGAGCTGGTGGTAAGAACGAGTACTGCCGCCCCACTAAGCGCGTGAGCTCGAAGACTCCGGTGACAAAGTCAGAGATGAGCGGCTCTAAGCTTGCCGCCAAGAAAAGAGAGAAGTCAAGAGTAGGCATGGGTGCTAGGGTGAAGGCTGTGCGGAGATAACCACGTTACTTCAGAGAGAGCCACAATACTTCATAGATAGCACATGTGAACATGTGCTATATTTGCTATATGAAATCAAAGGGATTGGGCGATACGATCGAGAAGATGACCATCGCCACGGGCATCAAGAAGATGGCTGACAAATATAGTAAGATTACTGGCAAGGACTGCGGCTGCTCTAAGCGCAAGGAGGCTCTAAACAAGGCGTTCCCATATGGCAAAGGCTAAAGGCGGTTCGCTAAACTCCTCTTCGTACAAGGTCAAACCGAAGGTTAGAAGACCTGGCGTTCATGCTAAGACGAAGACCTCTAAGACTAAGGGCAGCAAGAACTACCGCAAACCGAATCGCGGTCAAGGGTAAATTCATTAACTTTGCACCATGCCTACCCAGCAACTTCAGCACGCGCAGGGCGCACTGGTGTATCCGTCTGACACGGAGACGTTACAGTTTCAACTATCTGCGAGTAACAAATATTCAGCGCTATATATTGGCGTAGGAGGTAACGTACGCGTGCTAACGGCTGGCGGCGATGATGTAACATTCTATAGTGTTCCTGGTGGTACATTTATGCCTGTGCATGTGACGAAGGTATTCGCTACTGGCACGACGGCTGATAGTATTATTGCCCTTGACATGACGGGTGGATCGAGTGACGGCTGCTACTCAACTGACTTGTGGGAGCTTATCACACCTGTCGTCTGGGAAGACTGGGACACGAATTGGAATAATTGTAATAAGTAATTAACGTATCTTTGCAACATGGGAACTTCTCTAACTGGCTTAACCCCTAAGAACACATACGATGGTCTAATCAAGACCACTGATAACGACCAACTGACTGGATCGCTGAAGACCATCACCGATGGCTTGGGCAACGATACCCCTCTTAAACTGAGCACCGGCTCTGTAACTAGTAATGGTAAGGCTGGAGTGGCTAACAACACTGCCTTCGGAGAGAACGCCCTTGGAAGCGCCTCTACTACTGGCGATTACAACACGGCCATAGGTACAGGCACGCTGAATAGCAATACCACAGGTGCGTATAACGTGGCGTTGGGGAGCGATGCGTTAAATAGTAACACTACTGCTAACAGCAATGTTGGTATAGGTTATGAGGCTGCAAAATTCAATACGAGTGGGGTAGAAATTACCGCAGTAGGTTATCAGGCGTTGCGAAATAGTACGGGTAGTTACAATACAGCATTGGGTTATCAATCTGCATATAATAATACAACTGGTACGCAAAACACATCGGTTGGCCGTGCAAGTTTATTTTCAAACAGCCTTGGCGACTACAATACGTCATTAGGTACTGCTTCATTGTACTATAACGTAACTGGTAGTGCAAACACCGCCATAGGTCGTAGTGCGTTAGAAAGTAACACCGCCTCAAGCAACACCGCTGTAGGTTTTGAGGCAGCGTTGAGCAATACGAGTGGGGTAGAGATAACTGCTGTAGGTTATCAGGCATTGAGAAGTTCTACTGGTGGTTACAACACCGCTGTAGGTTTTAAGGCATTAACGGCCAATACAACGGGAATAGCAAATACGGGATTCGGTGATGGTGCTTTATTGACAAACACTACAGGAATCAGTAATACAGCAATAGGTACAGGTTCTTTAACAAGTGTAAACGCAAATGCTAATACAGCAGTAGGCCGTGATTCTCTACGCAACAACACCGCTGCCAACAACACCGCTGTAGGCTTTGAGGCAGCGTTTAGTAATACGAGTGGGACTGGTATTACTGCAATAGGGTATCAAGCGTTGAGAGTAAGTACGGGTAATTTTAATACCGCTTTAGGGTATCAAGCATTATCGGTTGTTACAACGGGCAGAGAGAATACTGCAATCGGGTATCAAGCATTACAAAATAGCACAAGCAACGAAAATGTTGCGGTCGGTTATGTTGCTTTACAATCACAAACAAGCGGAAATAGAAATACGGCTCTTGGTTTCGCTTCTCTAAACTCAAGCACAACGGGAACAAATAATGTTGCCATTGGGTTTGGAGCAGTTGGGTTTAGTAACACAACGGGTTCCAGCAATACGGCAATAGGTTCGGGGACAAATAATGGCAACTTTGATGCTTCTATAATTTTAGGTCGTGATGCAACAGCCACAGCCTCCAACCAATTCGTAGTCGGTTCGGCTGCTTATCCCGCTGGTGCAGTAAACCCAACCGCAGACGTACCGGCCCAATTCCTATGGGACGTGAAAATCAATGGAACTGACTACAAAATAATGTTAAGCGTCTAATTAGTATATTTGAAAAATGGCAACTACTTACACTTGGGAGGTTACGAACTTGTACACCATTCCCGTAACAAACGAACCCGATTACGTTGTAACGGCTCTCTACCTTGTAACAGGCGTAGACGGAAACTACACCGCTTCGCTTTCTAACTCAGCACAATTTGAGGTTATCGCAGACCAACCTAACTACATCCCCTATGCCGACTTGACAGAGGCTCAAGTTCTGCAATGGATTGTTGACCAGTTGGGTATTGATGGCGTTAACAACTTGGAGGCTTGTATTCAAGGTCAAATTGATTCGCAAATCAACCCCCCTGTATCTCCCGAAAACACACCCCTACCTTGGGCAACTATTTAAAAAATTATGGACAATAAAACTGCAATTCAAATCGTAAACGAGGCTCTCAACATTGCCATCCAAAAAGGATGCTTCGGACTTCTCGAAGTGAGTAACATCGTCAAGGCCATCGAGCACTTAAACGAACAACCGGACGTTGAGTTTGGCGAGATCAAGCTAGTCGAGAAAGAAGACTAAAAGAGAGGGCCCTGCGGGGCCCTTTTTATTTAATGCCTAAGATTGCTTAAATTTGCAGTATCATGGCCTATCAGAAGCTACAAATATCCCGTGCTGCTGCAGTCACTCCGAGCGACAGCACCAATATCCTTAGCGTATCCACTCAGAACGGATCCGGCAACAACGGCTGCGTGCTGTATGTAGGTGGATACGGAGACATTAAGGTTCGCACCATTGGTGGAGACGATATTACATTCGCTGGAGTGAACGGAGGTACCTTTATGCCTGTGCAGGTGATTAAGGTTTACGCTACTGGAACCAGCGCAACTGACATCGTAGCCCTTTGGTAAGATGCAGATAAGTATTGCTAATATAGTTGGCTCGAGCGTCTTTTTAGAGACGAACGATTACTATTTGGTAACGCTATACAACAACCGTGTAACAGCAGACGGAGGCTATTACGAGGGCACTGGGTGCCTGCGTAATAAGCTAGGAGGCTGGTCCATCAAATCATCATACGCAACAAGAATAACACAAGACAGCGGGTACTATGAGGCGCTCTCATGCGCTGAGAAGGGTCTGCAGGCACTATCCATCATACAATAAAAAATGAGCACACTACTTGAAAAAGCGTCCCTAGTAATGATCCCGAGCGGATACAAGGAGGACGTAGTATATTCTGAAATCCCTATCGACGGAAGCGCGGACCTTGTTTTCACAAGGGCCTCTGACGGCACCCGTGTAAATTCTTCGGGGTTGGTTGAGAATGTGCCTTGGAATTTGTTTCAATATAGCAATGATTTTAGCAATGTCGCT
>Ga0222714_10000298_pt1 | contig 59222 bp, 62 predicted proteins | sample C33_3DmetaG_FD_165048 | JGI IMG/M metagenome (GOLD analysis project Ga0222714, IMG submission 165048) | Estuarine water microbial communities from San Francisco Bay, California, United States - C33_3D | ecosystem: Environmental > Aquatic > Marine > Unclassified | place: USA: California... | reverse complement strand
CATTCTGAACACCTGCATAACCGCTTGCCATGCCTCTTTTTACAAAGAAAACTTGACCAGCACTTTCAACATCTAAAATTGGCATACCGTAAATAGCACTAGTCTTATCTGTTTTAGCCGCTGGATTGGTCACATCGTTGGCGCCAATAACAAACGCTACATCTGTTTCTTTAAAATCTCTATTAATTTCATCTAATTCTAAAACCTCGTCATAGGGAACATTTGCTTCCGCTAAAAGAACGTTCATGTGTCCAGGCATTCTTCCTGCAACAGGATGAATTGCATATCGAACTTGTGCGCCTGCGGCTTTTAATAAATCACCCATTTCTCTTAATGCGTGTTGAGCTTGAGCCACTGCCATACCATAACCAGGGACAATAATAATTGATTTACTGTTTTTCATTATGAAAGCAGCATCGGCAGAGTTTCCTTGCTTTACTTGACGATCATCTTTCACGCCACTTGCAGAACTGGCAGCTTGCTCTCCACCAAATCCACCTAATAAAACATTAAAGAAGGATCTGTTCATGCCTTTGCACATTATGTAACTCAAAATTGCACCTGATGAGCCCACTAAGGCACCAGTAATAATTAATAAATTATTAGAAAGGGTGAACCCAATACCACAAGCCGCCCATCCAGAATAAGAGTTTAGCATGGATACTATAACAGGCATGTCGGCGCCTCCAATTGGAACTATTAACAAAACACCAATTAAGAAAGAAGCTAAAACAATTAACCAAAAAATTTCTGGATTTTGATCTATGCAAAATTTTACAATCAATCCAATAATTGTTAAACCTAATAACAAATTTAAAAAGTGTTGGCCTTTAAACACCAAAGGATTTCCAGAGACAAAACCTTGCAGTTTGCCAAAGGCGATAATTGAACCTGTAAAAGTAACCGCACCGATTGCAGTGCCAATTGACATTTCGATCAAACTTCCCATAGGAATGCTTCCGACACTTCCAATACCAAATGCTGAAGGGTTGTAATAAGCAGATGCGGCAACAAAAACAGCAGCAAGTCCTACTAAGCTATGAAACGCAGCTACCAATTGAGGTAGTGCTGTCATTTGAATTCTAACAGCAATGATACTTCCTATTAAGCCCCCAATGACAAAAGCAATTCCAATTTCTTTATAACTAAGTACTCCCGGATTGGCGATAGTTGTGCCAATAGCGATTGCCATACCAAGAATACCTAAAAAATTACCCTTACGCGCAGATGTAGGATGAGATAAACCCCTAAGTGATAGAATGAATAAAATTGATGATACTAAATAAGCTACAGTAGATAAATTAGACATTAATAATTCCTATTTTTTCTTTTTGAACATGGATAGCATTCGATTAGTAACAACAAAGCCTCCAAAAATATTAACTGCCGCTAAACCGACAGCTACTAATCCAAAATATTTACTAATTGTTCCTTCAATCGGTCCCGCTGCCAGGAGTGCTCCCACAATAATTACTGATGAGATTGCATTTGTTACACCCATAAGTGGACTATGCAGGGCGGGAGTTACTGACCAAACAACATAGTAACCCACAAAACAGGCAAGTACCAAAACGGTTATACCAAAAATAATAAAATCACTATGACCACCAGTTGTTTGCGTAACAGTTGATGCTAATTGACTAGCTTCATCAGCAAGTTGTTGTGCTTTATATGATAAATACTCAAGTTGATTAGACATTTCTGACATAGTGACTCCTTTACCTAATTAAATTTTTTCCTGCTGAACAAACCATTGTTGCTTTAATGATCTCATCATTTTTATTTATAAGTGATTTTTTTTTATCCTCAAAATTCATTAGTTTAAGAAAATTAAAAATATTTTTTGAAAATAAAGATGATGCGTTATTTGCTACCCTACCTGGAACATTAGCATGCCCGACGATTTTTAAACCATTTTTAGATACAATTTTACCTAATTGACTAAATTCACAATTACCGCCACTTTCTACAGCTAGATCAATAATAACAGATCCTGCTCTCATATTTGCAAGCATATCTTTGTTGATGATGCGAGGTGCTCTTCTTCCAGGTATTTGAGCAGTGCAAATTACTATGTCCATATCTTTGAGTGTCTCCGCTAGAAGAGCTTCTTGTTTTTTTTGATATTCCGCACTCATTTCTTTTGCATATCCGCCTTTAGTTTCTGCATTTTGAGACTCTTTATCCTCAACCATCACAAACTTACCACCTAAACTCTCTACTTGTTCTTTAGAAGCAATTCTCACATCCGTAGCATAAACGATAGCACCTAATCTTTTTGCTGTTGCAATTGCTTGAAGGCCTGCAACACCAGCGCCAATAACTAATACATTTGCAGGCGTTACTTTACCTGCCGCTGTCATAAATAGTGGTAGGACTCGATGAAATTCTGAAGCGGCATCAATTACAGCATGGTACCCAGCTAAGTTAGCTTGAGAGGAAAGAATATCCATGTCTTGGGCACGAGTAATTCGTGGAACTAATTCAAGCGCAAATGCGGATATTTTTTTTGAATTGAATACTTTTATTGTTTCTTGATTATGTTGAACGCTAATTTGAGAAACGACTAAAGCCTGACTTTTAAGTTGTTTTGCTTCTTCAGGCGTTGGGCAATTAATTTTTACGATAATTTCTGAATTTTGTAAGACATCTTTTACAGATGTAATAGACGCTCCTGCCTCTTTGTAGGTTTTATCTAGAAAACCGGAGAGAGAACCTGCCCCTCTCTCTATTAGGACTTGATGCCCTGCTTTTATATAAAGTTTAACGTCATCAGGGCTTATTGAAACCCTATTTTCAAATTTATTTCTCTCTTTAATTGTTCCAATAATCATAAATGAATTCCCTGTGGTGGTATAATGTATACCAGCAAAAAATTAAAATTGTTATTATTTTCTAGCGCTTTTTTAACAAATTAAATGGCAATTATCAATAGCCAGCAAATTTTAAGGCTTTTTTTTGATTTTTATCAACGCTTTCTACTGAAAAATTTTTGATCAAATCGTGAAAGAGTTTGTACCAATTAATCTCGGCCTTCAGGTGAATGAAAATAGAACCTAATCCTACAGCAGCTCTATCCATAAAAACAAATTCTCTAGGAGGCTTCACACCACCATACTTTTTAAGCTCACGATGTACCTCCCCGGCAATCTTAGCACCATAAACCCCGCTATCAGACTCCTGTATTCTTCTCACCTCATTTTTTAAAATAGGATCATAAAGAAATAAAGCCCACTTATTTAGAACGTTCATTAACTTATCATCAATATCCAAAAATCCCCAAGCTTGATAAGCCAATTTAATTTTTTGGTTATTTTTTTCTTTTAGGGCAAAATATAAATCAATGACGCCTTTAACAAAAGTAGGTGGAAAAATTCTAACACATCCATAATCAAAGAGATTAATGTTTTTATTTTGATCCACAGAGTAATTTCCTAAATGGGGGTCACCATGAATGATTCCATATTTATAAAAAGGAAAATACCAAGCAGTAAAAAGTTTTTTAGCTAATTCATTTCTTATTTTTTGTGGTGCATTTTTAAATTCAATTAATTTTTTTCCCTCTAAATACTCCATTACCAAAAGCCTATTGGTAGAGATGGAGTTAAAAACTTTTGGGATTTTAATAAAAGAGTTTTTTTCATGAATAAATTTAAAAATTTTTAAATGCTTATGTTCTAATTGATAGTCTAATTCCTCTTTAAGACGAGCTTCAATTTCTTTATAGATTTCTTTAATTTGAATTGATTTATTGTAACTCGAATAAACTTTAAAAATTATTTTTAATTGATTTAAATCTGCTTCAACAGCAGACGCCATATCAGGATATTGTAATTTACAAGCAACTAGAATTTTTTCTTTTTTAAGCTTTGCTTTATGAACTTGCCCTAAGGAAGCAGCAAAGCTTGCCTCAGGTTCAAAGTTGGAAAAATGCTTTTGCCAATCTTCTCCTAACTCTGATTTCATTCTTCTTTTTACAAAAACCCAAGGCATCGGAGGTGCGTTTGATTGCAATTCAGCTAATTTTTGAGCGTATTCCTCTGGAAGTAAATCAGGAATAGTGGAGCTAAGTTGAGCAACTTTCATCAAAGGGCCTTTTAAATTTCCCAATATTTCAGTTATTTGTGCAGCGTACTTTTGATCACTCAGGTCAAAGTTTAAATATTTTTTTCCAGCAAATTTTGTAGCCAATGAAGTTAAAGAGCTGGTAACTTTTGAATATCTTTTTACACGTGATATTAGGTTATTGTCTTCTTTCATTTTAACTAGAGTGAGTTTTCAAAATCATCTATTAATTTAGTGATCATACTCAAACCTTTTTGCCAACTTTGTTTATCTTTGAGATTAATATTAAAAGGTTTTAGGACATCGCTGTAATGTTGAGAACCGCCGCTTTTTAGTAAATTATTATAATGTTGTTTAAAATCTGGATAGTTATTGTCATAAAGCTGAATAAGAATGTTAACTAAACAATCTCCAAAAGCATATGCATATACATAAAAGGGCGTGTGAATAAAATGAGGAATATAGGTCCAAAAATATTTATAACCTTCTGTGAGTTCGATATGAGGACCTAAACTATTAGATTGTGTTGCCATCCAAAAATCGCAAATTTGATCAGAAGATAACTCACCATTTTTTCTTTCAGAGTGAATTAGTTTTTCAAATTCAAAGAAAGAAATTTGTCTAATTACAGTGTTAATCATATCTTCTATCTTAGAAGAAAGTAAAAACTTACGAGTATCTTTGTCTGACTCTTGTAATAGAGTTCTAAAAGTCATCATCTCTCCAAATACACTTGCAGTTTCAGCGAGAGTTAAGGGCGTGCTTGAAAGAAGCAGTCCTTGTTGAGCAGATAAGTATTGATGACAACCGTGACCCAGCTCATGGGCTAATGTCATTACATCTCTGGTTTTTCCATGAAAATTTGTGAGGATATAGGGATGAATAGATGGTATGGTCGATGCTGCAAATGCACCAGGTGATTTACCTGATTTTAACTCTGCATCAATCCAATTATTATTAAAAAAAAGTAAAATAATATCTTTAAAACTACTATCAAAGTTCTCGTATGATTTAAGAACTAAATCTTTTGCCTCCTGCCACTTAATTTTAGTGTTGGGTGAATTTGGATATGGGGCATTCCTATCCCAATAATTTAATTTATCTTTATTAAATATTTTACTTTTGAGAGCATAATAACGATGAGCAATATTTTTATAGTTACTTGTTACAGATTCAGTAAGAGCATCAATAACTTCATCTTCCACATTATTAGCTAAATTTCTTGCAGATATTGGCGAGTTATAGCCTCTCCACTTATCATTGGTAATCTTATCTTTTGCTAGTGTATTCGTAATAAACGTAAAAGTTTTAACTTTTTTTTGAAAAACAGATTCAATGCTGATAGCTGCTTTTTTTCTTGTTTCGGAATCATGGTCCGAGAGTAAGTTGAGGGCATCTGAACTATTCAGATCCTTTCCTTCAATATTAAATTTAAGATCATTGATTTGTTCTTCAAAAAATCTAACCCAAGCAGAGTTAGCAGTAAGATTTTTATCCAAAAGTAGTTTTTCACTTTTTTCATCTAATTGGTGATCTTTATACCGTCGTAAATTTATTAACCAATTTTTATATTTTCCGGATCCATCTAAAAGTAATAAAAAATCATTTTCTTTTGTTGAATTAATTTCATTGGTAAAAAAAATTAAATCACTTGATAACTCTGTTAATTTTTCATTAATATCTTGATAGAATTGGACAATTTTAGTTTCATTCATGTTGGTGGCATAAATAAGAAATGCATAGTTACCAAGCTTATCGCCTAATTCACTACCCTGCTCATATTCTTCTATTACTTTTTCAAAAAAATTTGAATGGTCCAAAAGTTTAGATTTGTATTTTTGTTGAAAATTTTTTGCAAATTTTTCAAATTGATTTAAATCTGATTGGATCAGCTTATCGTCAATGGAGTCATAAAAATCTTTTAAATTCCAATTGGGTAATATTTCAGTCATTTATTTTTTTTCTTTAAAATTATTTAGTTGCTCAGTAGTAGCTTCCAATTGAAATTTTTCTTTCCAATCTGAATAAGGCATTCCATATATTATTTTTCTCGATTCCTCATAATCTAGATCATACCCCATGTCCTTTGCATATTTTGAATACCATTTGGATAAGCAATTTCTACAGAAACCACTTAAATTCATTAAATCTATATTCTGAACATCTGTTCTTTTTTGAAGGTGATCGATTAATTGATCTAGTACTTTAGCTTTAATAGCAATTTCATCATCTGTTTTAATTTTACTCATAGTATTTTACTAATATCATGTTATTTATTTATTTCGAAATGAATCGAACAATATTAAGAAATAGAAAAGCAAAAATTGTTGCCACTCTTGGTCCATCCTGTGAAACTGAAAAAACAATTGAGCAACTTTTTCTTGCTGGTGTAGATGTTTTCAGACTCAACTTCAGTCACGGCGACCATCAAAGTCATATAAAAAAAGTCAATATAATAAGAGATTTAGAAAAAAAGCATAATAGATACATATGTATTTTAGGTGATTTACAAGGACCAAAATTTCGAGTGGGCAAATTTATAAATATAAAAGAACAACTTAAAAAAAACCAAGAATTCACTTTTGATACTAATAAAAAAGATGGAGATAACAAAAGAGTTTATTTACCTCATAAAGAAATATTCAGTTCTATCTCAGTAGGGCAAAGACTGTTAGTTAATGATGGTAAGGTTAGATTAAGAGTTAAAAGTAAAAGTGCAAATGCAATAAAATGTATTGTTACAGACGGTGGAGAGATTTCTAATAATAAGGGGTTAAATATTCCAGATACAAAATTAAATTTAAAAATTATTACACCAAAAGATAAAAAAGATTTAGCTCTAGCTATTAAATTAAATGTAGATTGGATTGCATTATCCTTTATTCAAACAACAAAAGATCTTCTAAACGCTAAAAAGTCTATTCCCGCTAAATTTAAAGTAATGGTTAAAGTGGAGAAGCCCTCCGCAATGGAAGAGATCGAGTCGATTACAGAAAATTGTGATGGAATAATGGTTGCAAGAGGTGATCTTGGTGTTGAAACTAATCCAGAGGATGTTCCTATTCATCAAAGAACTATGGTTGCGGCATGTAGAAAATTTGGAAAACCATGCATCATAGCAACACAAATGTTGGAAAGTATGATTGACTCACCTACCCCTACTAGAGCTGAGGCATCCGATGTTGCAACTGCTGTATTTCAAGGAGTCGATGCCGTTATGCTTTCTGCAGAATCTGCTGCAGGTAATTATCCAAAAGAAGCAGTAGAGATGATGGATAAAATAATTAAAAGAGTTGAGAGTGATCCTAAATATTTAGTTAACATTCAAAATTATAATTTAGAACATACGAAAACATCTACTGAGGCTATTGCTTCAGCAGCACTTGAGGTCGCTTCATTAACAGATTGTCATTGTATTGCGACTTTCTCATCTTCCGGGAGATCTATACTGAGAGTTGCTAGAATGAGACCTGATGTAACTTTAATTGGTCTTACCACTAATCCAAAAGTTGCAAGACAAAATGCTCTAACTTGGGGGACGTTTATGGATGTTGTAGATGAAATCAGTTCCTCAACAGAAATGGTTGATAGAGCTTGTAAAATAGCAAAGAAACATGGAATTTTAAAACCTGGCCAGCAAATTATTATTACCGCTGGTGTTCCGTTTGGGAAAGTGGGCACCACTAATACCCTTCGAATAGCAAAAATTATCGCTGATGATAATTTAAGTTAATTTAGAACACGCAGTCTTAATACGCTGGCAGGCATCTTCCAAAATAGAGTCTGATGTTGCATAAGATATTCTAAAATAACCATTTAATCCAAATGCTGATCCCTGGACTCCAGCAACTCCCACCTCCTCTAATAAGTAATCCATAAAATCACTATCAGTTGAAATTATTTTTCCAGAGGGGCTTGTTTTACCTAAAATGCCTTGACACGAAGGGAAAACATAAAAAGCTCCTTCAGGAGTTCTGCAATTCAAGCCTGGTGTTTCATTTAAGTGCTTTACCACTAGGTTTCTTCTTCTAACAAAAGATTCATTATTTGAAATAATAAAACTTTGATCACCATTCAAGGCTTCGACAGAGGCTGCCATAGAGATAGAACAAGTAGAGGAAACATTTTGGGATTGTACTTTATTCATGGCGTTAATTATATTCAAAGGTCCTGCAGCATAGCCCACTCTCCATCCTGTCATGCAATGAGACTTAGAAAGACCATTCATTGTTAAAGTTCTGGATTTAAGTTCTGGGCATACTGAAGCAATAGTGTGAAATACATTACCGTCGTATACTAGCTTCTCATAGATATCATCTGTTAAGATATATACTTGTTCATGTTTTTTTAATATATCAGCTAATGTTAAAAGTTCTTGCTTAGTATACATTGACCCTGTTGGATTACTGGGGCTATTAAGCATTAACCACTTTGTCTTTGAAGTAATATTTTTTTCTAGGTCTTGCGGGGTAAGTTTGAAACCATTTTCCTCACCACACTCTACAATAACTGGGTTACCTCCATTTAAAATTACAATGTCTGGGTAACTCACCCAGTAAGGAGCTGGGATAATAACCTCGTCACCCGGATTCATGGTGGCAGAAAAGGCATTGTAGATGATATGTTTTCCACCCACACCTACCGTAATTTCACCTAAATCATAATCTAAGCCATTATCATTTTTAAATTTTGTTTGAATAGCTTTTTGAAGATCAGGGGTTCCTTTTCCTGGAACGTATTTAGTAAAACCATCGTTTATAGCTTTAATTGCAGCTTGTTTAATATTTTCAGGAGTATCAAAATCAGGTTCACCTGCTGCAAGAACAATTATATCCCTTCCTGCTCTCTTTAATTCTTGTGCTTTTACATTAGTAGCTATAGTTAAAGAGGGTTTAATATTGTTGACTCTATTTGAAATCATTTTTTTTATTTCAGATATCTATAAACTTATTTTAAAAAATCTACAAGTATGGCTTTTAAAATTTCTAGTGAAAATATCCCCAGGGGTGATCAACCGCAAGCAATTCAAAAATTAGTTGAAGGACTTTCTCAAAAAAAACAGAGTCAAGTTCTGTTAGGTGTTACGGGTTCAGGCAAAACATTTACCATTGCCAATGTTATTGAAAAGTACAATCGTCCAACTTTAATTATGGCCCCTAATAAAACCTTAGCTGCACAATTATATGAAGAATTGAAAATTTTATTTCCAGAAAATGCAGTGGAGTATTTTGTTAGCTATTATGACTACTATCAACCTGAAGCTTATGTCCCTAGATCTGATACTTTTATTGAAAAGGAATCATCAATCAATGAACAAATTGATCGCTTTCGACACTCAGCTACAAGATCATTAGTCGAAAGAGAAGATGTTATTATTGTGGCAAGTGTGTCTTGTATTTACGGTATAGGCTCTGTTGACTCCTACTCCAGCATGACAATTGAAATTCATAAAGGTCAAAAGATTAATTTAATGGAGTTCCTCAGAGAATTAGTCAATTTACAATATAAAAGAAATAATATTGATTTTAGAAGAGGGATGTTTCGTGTCACGGGAGATCGGGTAGATGTTTTCCCCGCTCACTTGGAAGATATAGCCTGGAGGGTTAGTTTTTTTGGAGATGAAGTTGAGGGAATAAAAGAATTTGATCCTTTGACCGGTGAATTTATTCAAGAATTTGAAAATATTAAAATTTTTGCTAACAGCCATTACATAACACCAAAACCAAGATTGGAAAAAGCACTAAAAGAAATAAAAAATGATCTAAAAATTCGACTGGAAGAATTTGATTCAGAAAAAAAACTATTGGAATATCAACGACTCAAAGAAAGGACTAACTTTGATTTAGAAATGATTCAAGCCACCGGCACTTGTTCTGGGATTGAAAATTATTCACGGTATTTGAGTGGAAGACAACCTGGGGAGCCCCCGCCTACCCTATATGAATTTATACCACCAAATTCTTTATTAATAATAGATGAGTCGCATGTCACTGTTCCTCAAATTAATGGTATGTACAAAGGCGATAGGTCGAGAAAAAAAACTTTATCAGAGTATGGCTTTAGGCTGCCCTCCTGTATGGATAATCGACCCCTGACTTTTGAAGAGTGGAATATGATGAGACCCCCTACAATTTTTTTATCTGCCACCCCAGGCCCCTGGGAGCTCAATGAAGTAAATAATGATTACGTAGAACAAATTATTAGACCAACAGGCTTAATTGATCCAGAGTGTATTATTAGAACAACTCTTAATCAGGTAGAGGATTTAATGGGGGAAATAAAGAATACTTTATTAAAAAATAATAGAGTACTTGTTACAACACTAACTAAAAAAAACGCTGAGGATTTAACAAATTATTTAAAAGAAAATAATTTTAAAGTTGAATATTTACACTCTGACGTAGATACCATTGAAAGAATTAAACTAATTAGATCGCTCAGGATGGGTGAAATTGATATTTTAGTTGGAATTAATTTATTAAGAGAAGGTTTAGATATTCCGGAGTGTGGTTTAGTGGCTATCCTAGATGCAGATAAGGAGGGATATTTAAGATCCAAGACCAGTTTAATACAAACCATAGGTCGAGCAGCAAGAAATATAGATGGCAAGGTGATCTTGTATGCGGACATAGAGACAAAAAGTATCCTAGCAGCCCTAGAAGAGACGAGTTATCGTAAAAATAAACAATTGGAGTATAACAAAAAAAATAATATTACCCCTCAGTCTGTCAAAAGAAATATTGGTGAAATTATTGAGAGTATCTATGAAAAAGATAGCTATACTGTTCGCTTAGATAAACTTGAAACCATAAATCCTAATAAATTTGAAAAACATATTAAAAAGTTAGAAAAGAAAATGCTAGCCTCTGCAGAAAATTTGGATTTTGAAAAAGCCGCCATTTATAGAGATGAAATTAGAAAATTGAAAAAAGATCAAATGGGAATAAATTGATGCTTCAAAATATAGTTGTTCTTATAGTAAGCTTATTAATCTTAATTTGGTCTTGTGACTACGCAATTAAAAACTCAATTATTGTTTCTAAAATATTTCAAATAAGAGAAATCTTTATTGGGATATTTATAATTGCAATTGGAACATCACTTCCTGAATTTGCTTCAACTATTCAAGCTGTTTATTTAAATTCTCATGAAATCTTAGCTGGGAATTTAATTGGGAGCAATATTGCTAATATTTTATTTGTCGGAGGTATAATGCTATTTCCTTTATCAAAATTAGTGATACATAAAAGTGACTATAGCTCCTTAATATTCTTCTTAGTTTTATCTATTTTCTTTTTTTTACTTATAATATTTGATCAAAGTTTAGGACTCCTTCATGCGTTGGTATTTATCTTGTTGTCAATAATTTTTTTTTATTTTGAATTAAAAAAACCACTCGATGAGGTGGTTGACTTTCAGCCTAATAAATTTTCAACTAAAGTAGTCCCTCTATTAGTATTAAAAATAATCATTGCATTTATAGCTTTATTTTATAGTTCAAAGTTTTTTATTTCATCAGCGAAAAATCTTACAGAAATTATTGGTATTGCTGAGACGACTGTAGGTATTACTATAGTTGCTTTTGGAACTTCTCTTCCGGAAATTGTCGCCACAATTATTTCCATAATTCAAAAACAGAATAAATTAGCAATAGGGAATATTATTGGTTCGAATATTGCTAATATTATCGGTATTAATTTAATCGCCATATTTATGCTAGGCGATATAAATTATTTTAACCTGCTATCTATCATAGATAAATTGATATTCTTAATTAGCGCCTTGGCATTCTTCCTTGTTTTGTTTTTAAGGATCGCTGGAAAATTAATATCAATTGGATTAATCGTTTCCTATCTTGCTTACTTCATGTATTTGTATTTATAAGAAATGAAAAGAACTAAGATTTCTCTTATTGTTATAATAGTTTTACTAATATTATTAGGGTTTTTGAGTTTTCTAAAATTACCCATAAACTATCTTACCGCTTCTAAAATTCAAAAGGATTCCAATGGATTATTAAATCTTATTTCATTTGAAAATCAGTATTTAAAATTACTCCCTACACCCTTTCTAAATATTATTAATTCTAAATTTCAACTTAATCATCAAAATATTAGCTTTGATTTTTTTTTAGGAGAACTGGACGCATCTCGTTCAATTGCCAACAATTCAAAAATATCACTGGAGGTCAACAAAGGAACAATCGAAAATATTGAAACTAACTTATTTTCAAATGCAAGTATTTTGAATGGATCGTTTGAAGATTTAAAAATTATTATTGAAAATAATTCAGACTCTCTAGCAATAAAATCAAATACCTTCAAATACCAAAATTCAAATATTTCATTTGATTCTACTTTTGAAGATCAGCAATTAAGTAAAATTAAATTCATACTAACTAATTTAAATGCTAATCAGTTGTTGCTTTTATTAGAACCTAAACTGCAGTCATTTTTTAAAGATATAAATTTTAAAAGCTTGGATATATCAGGCGAACTTACCCAAGATTTACTTTTTATTGAAAACAGCACTTTAGAAATTGATAATGGAGGTTTTATCAGCCTATCTGGCACATTAGATTTAACTAATTTATTTAATTCAAAAATTAATTTAAATGGAAGTCTAATCCCATCGAACATAATTGAAATTTTATTTAAAAATTTTAATTTTTCAGATTTAATCACTTTACCTCAAGGCTCTATCGATGAAATTCAAATCTCTTTTGATAATCAAATCAAAATTGACAAAATGAATTATTCTCTTGGTTCAAGTTCAAATATCATTTTAGAAAACTTTACTTCGAATTTATTTTTCAACGAGTATAGAGGTGATATTAGTCTAATTAATCTTTCTAAGGAAAATTTATTAAATCTTAAATTCAAAAATTCTGAAATTTTACAAAATATTAATTTTGATTATTTGACAGCTGATCTTCGTTTAGATCAAAATGAATTAAAAATAAACAACCTAAATATTAATAATGATCAAGATTTGTCTATCAATGCCTCAGGTTCTTTAAATTTAATTGATAAAGAGATTTCTTCCATTTCTTTAAAAATTGAAAAATTTAGACAATTTGAACTTTTAAATTTGCCCTTAGTTAAAATGGCTGTCAATAAATTAAATTTAGATTATATAAATTTGGAATCAATCGCATACGAAGACCATATTGAGCTAAATAAGTTAGAAGTTTTTAAAGATCAATCATTAATAGCAAATATTAGTGGAGATTTAAATTTAAAAGATTTTAATAAATCAATTTTTAAAATTAATTTAAATCAAATTTCTAATAATCTTATAGATAGTTTAATGAAAGATTTCACAACTGCAGAGCTTTATAATTATTTAAGCTTGATAGAGTATAAATCGATCGATGGTAATCTTATTGTTGATCTTCCTAATTCCAAAATTGTAATTAATGAACTTACCCTAATTCAAAATGATAATAATTCTTTCATCAAGGGGGAAATTAAAGATAAAAAATTTAAAGGCTCCTTAGATTTAAAGAATATTGATCTATCACAATTAGATGATTTACACCTAGGGACATCTCGTATTGATGGGAAAATTAATATTGTAGTTGATGTTCCTAATCTTTCTAATTTTAAAGACTTTTTGGATATGAAGGGAAATATTCAAGGAAAAGTAAACTTTAACATTCTCCAAGAAGAGTTAGCATTAATCTTTTTTATGCAATCCCTTGCTCAAGACATAGAGGATTTTGATCAATTAAATGAGTTGCTTTATACACTTACAAATTCATATATTAACAAGGAAAATTTTATTAGCGGCGAAATTGAAAACATTAAACAAAATATTTTCCATATAAAAAATTTATCTCTTAAATCACCAGATGGTGAGATTTTAAATGGTGATTTTAATTATCAAAATAACAACTTTGAATTAAAGATTTTTGATGTTGTAGGTAATGATGATTTCATTGTCTCTTATCAAGATGGTAAGTATAGCTATGAAAGAGTTACTGCTGAGGGGGAAGTGACTAAACCCATTGAGGAACTGATCCAAAATAATTTAAATCAATTATTGCAAAACCTACTTCAATGATTTGACGACAAAATCAATAACACCTTTTTCAAGGAAAGTATTGTTGAGTCTATTTATTTCATGAAGCCCTGTCGGAGAAGTAATATTAATTTCGGTCAAGTATCCATCAATAACATCAATACCAACAAATATTAAATTTCGATCAATTAAAAAAGATTTGATAGTTTTACAAATTAATTTTTCCTTAAGAGTTAAAGTAGTTTTTTTTGCTGAACCACCAGCGTGAAAATTTGCTTTAATGCTATTTTTTTTAGGTACTCTTAATACAGCACCCATTATTTTGCCATTTAGCAAAATTATTCTTTTATCTCCTTTTTTATAATTCTTTAAAAATTTTTGAACGATAACCGGGCTATAGAGAAATTTTTTTAAGTAACTCTGCAAAAAATTTTTAAGATTTGATTTGTTAATATTTACTCTCTCAATTCCTAATCCTCCATTTCCATAGGCTGGTTTAATTACGACATCTTTATTTTTTTTTATAAATTCTAAAATAGAGAAAATGTCAGATGAGATTAAAGTGGGAGGAGTTAGTTGAGGAAAATTCATCATGATGTGTTTTTCTGGGAGATTTCTTATCTGGCTAGGGCTATTAATTAAAATAGGTTTTTTTAACTTTTCTAAAAGATATGTGTTTGAAATATAAGCCAAATTAAATGGTGGATCCTGACGAACAAAAACTGCACGGACTGTCTCTAAATCAATATCTTCGCTTTCATTCTGTGAGTAGTCTAAGGTCATGTCTTCATTCAATCTCAAAGGTAAAATTCTAGCTCGGATTACTGTTTTTTTTGATAAACTTGCATAGACCCATCGTGGATCACAATAAAAACATTTTATACCCCTGCTCAAGCTTTCTTTAATCATTAGGTAAGTAGAGTCTTCGTGTATATTGATCTTTTTGGGATCATCCATTTGGAATAGAAATTTCATTTATTAATAATATTTTTGGTTAAGTATTGATGAAATATCTTTATTACTATTATATTCGTCAATCAATAAATCAGCAGGATTTTTTTGACTATCTACAATTTTTTTTAGTTCTTCTAAATGAATACTCTCATCTTTACCTTCGGAGTTAAGATATCCTCTTCGCTGTAATCCCTTTATTGCAAGTGATATTAATTCTTTTCCATATTCGTAGACAGGTTTATTCATAAAAATGCTTTGAAGTCCCTTGTGACAAACATCTTGGTAAAGTGATAAAACATCACTCTCAGACCAATTTTTTGTAGTGTGCCACAATTCATCCAAGTTTAATTGATCATATAAAATTCCTGTCCAAAAAGCAGGAAGAGCACATATCATTTCCCACTTTCCCGCATCAGTTCCACGCAATTCCATGTAAGATTTTATTCTAACTTCAGTAAATATTGTAGATAGGTGTGTTATCCAATCTTGAATAGTTAAATTGTATGAGTCTAAATTTTTATCTTTAGTATTTTTATGGAGAATTTCATCAAAACTATATTTTGTTGTATCGCAGTATTTACCATTAATTTTTAAAAAGTAATTTTTTACTTTTAAGACATACTCTACATACTCCTCAATAGAAAAATTAGAGCTTAAAAAAATAGATTTTATACCACATCTTTCTTCATCCGTATCTTGCCAAGTATAAATACGATTGCTTTTTAAATTATTAAACTTCATTTCTTTGAAAGGGGAATTACAGAACAAACTCATGACTATTGGTTGAATCCTGTTTGCAATAACAAATTTTTTGATTAAATCACTTTCATCAAAATAATCAAAATTAGCCTGTACTGTACAGGTTCTGGTCATCATATCTAAACCCCTAGTGCCCACTTGGGGCATATAATTTTTCATAATTTGATACCTATCTTTTGGTATAAAATTTATATCTTCACGTTTAGAAATAGGATCAAACCCTAATCCGATGATGCAAAGGCCTTTTAAATCTGCGTACTCTTTAAGTTCACGTAAGTGCTCATAGCTTTCCACACAAGTTTGATGCACATTGCTTAAAATTTTACCTGACAGCTCTAACTGACAACCAGGCTCCAAGGTGATATTGGCGCCATTTTTTTTTAGAGAAATTAACTGATTAAAACTATTATACTCTCCTTTTTGCCATCCCTTTAATTGAAGAAATTTAAATAAATCCTGAATACTTGTATCACCATCAAATTCTATTCTTTTTTTAGTTGCGCAAATGAAAAGAAATTTTTCATGCTCAGTTCCAATACCTTTGTGTTCAGGTTTAGTAAAGCTGGAAGTAAAATAATTTATAAGATCTGACTTTTGTAACAATTAAAACACACTATTTTTGTGAAAATTACACTTTTTAATTTGATTTGAATACTCTTTTGCTTGCAACTCAACTTTTTCAGCTACCCCTAAAAGCCATTTCTTTTTTTCATAGGATTTTTTTTGGTAACCACCTCTACCCTCATGGTATGCTAAGTAATGGTTGTATACATCGTTTTTGCTAATTTTTAATAATCGATAAGTGCCATCAACATACCAACCAATAAAATCACTTGCATCCTCAAAGTCTTTTCTGTCAGCATCAAAGTTTTTAGTTGATGATATATACTCTTCCCAAGTTCCATCGAGCGCCTGACTATAACCATAAGCTGATGAAGCTCTTAAACCCGGAATAAATCCAAGTATTTTTTGGCGAGGAGGACGTGCAGTCCTATCAAATGATGACTCTTGTTTAATAAAACTTAATTGTAAACTGACAGGGACATCCCATTTTGCTTTTGTTTTTTCTGTAATGGCTTTCCAATTGGGGTTGGTTTTGAAAATATCACATACATCTGACGTATTAAATTGTCGATTTGTTACACAACCTGAAATAATTAATAAGAGAAGAAAAATATATATTTTTCTCATTGATAGTTTTTCTGAAGCAGACTTAACATCAAATCTAACCCTTGAAGGGCACCGCCATGGGTTCCTAAATAACTGCCATTAGACCAACCAAATGTATCAAAGTGAACCCAGGGTGCCTTGAACGAAATAAATTCTTGCAAAAATAAAGCGGCAGTTATCGACCCTGCCATTCCATCTAAAGATGCATTAGAAATATCTGCAACAGTTGATTTAATCTTGTTTAGATATGGTTTGTAAAGAGGGAGTCTCCAACAAAGTAGGTTAGTATTATTTAGTTCTTCAATTTGTTTAGCAATATTTTCATTATTAGTAAAGTAAGCAGGTAAGTCCTCTCCTAATGCTACTCTTGCTGCACCTGTTAATGTAGCAAAATCTATTACCATCGATGGGTTATATAATTCTGCTCTTTCTAAAGCGTCTGCTAACAAAAGCCTACCCTCAGCATCTGTGTTTGCAATTTCAACAGACTTTCCCTTTTGAGAGCGATAAATATCACCTGGCCTCATTGAGTTGGAAGAAATAGAATTTTCAGCAAGTGGAATTATTAAAACAATTTTGGTTTTTTTAAAAAAATAATTAGCTAATAGAAATAAAGATAAGGCTATGGATGATCCTGCCATATCTTTTTTCATATTTCTCATTGAATTACCTGGTTTTATATTCAGACCTCCTGTATCAAAAGTTACTCCTTTTCCAACAATAACCAATGGCTGGTCCTTATTAGTAATTTTTTTATTTGTTACTTCTATTACCCTTGGGCTAGTTTCTGATGCCTTGCCAACAGCATTTGTTAATGGGAATTTTTTTAAAATATCTTTTTGAGAGTGGTTGATAAAACGAAACCCCTTAAAGAACTTATTTTTTTTAATGTGTTGATAATAACTTAATGGATTTATTTCATTTGCAGGTAGGTTTATTAAATTCCTGGCCAAACTCGTTACTTGAGTATAAAAATTTAAAAATTTTAAATCTCTTGGCTCTTTTACATAGAGTAAATTTGATTTACTTTTATTTTTGAATTCATAGTTACCCCAAGACCAAGCTTTCATGATTTCCAACTCTTTAGAGTCTGAATATTTGATAAAGAGGAAATAATTACCGTTATTTTCACTAGCGAATCTTGCAATTGCCCTTAAATCTCTTGATTCTCCTTCGCCAATAACTACCTCTTTAAGTCGTCCATCATCGTAGGGGATTTTTAAAATTTTTCCCGCTTCGCCCTTGAAATTATTAGATAAACACCAATTTCTAATAAATAACGGTTGTTTGGATAACCAATCGTTAAATTTATTTTGTGAAATGATTGATATTTTAGTAGAACACTCTGTGTTATCACTAGTAAACATGGCTTATAGGGGATATTAGAAAAAAATGACTAAACAACAAGCGGAAAAGAAAACAGTTAAGTTTGAGACTGAGGTTTCTAAGCTATTAGATATAGTAGCTAACTCTCTTTACACCGAAAAAGAAATCTTTTTAAGAGAACTCATTTCTAATGCATCAGATGCGTGCGAAAAATTAAGATATTTAAGCCAAACAGATACAAATGTTAAAAAAGTTGAAAAATTTGAAATTCGTATACACCTCAATGAAAAAAATAAAACCCTTACTATCAGAGATAATGGTATTGGGATGGATGAAGGTGATATGCAGTCTAATCTTGGAACTATTGCCAAATCGGGCACAGAAGATTTCATCAAAAAATTAGGTAATAAGAAAGGAGATATCAACCAAATTGGAAAATTTGGTGTTGGTTTCTATTCTTCTTTTATGGTTTCTGATCAAGTAGTTGTCCGATCAAAAAAATACGACTCTGAATCAAGTTTTCTATGGACCTCTGACGGTAAGGGAACATTCACAATTGAACCTACAGAGTATAAAGAAACAGGTACTGAAATTACGCTATCAGTTAAAAAAGATGAGTCAGAATTTTTAAGTAAATGGAGAATAGAAGAAATTGTAAAAAAATATTCAGACTTTGTCCCCTTTCCTATTTACGTGAGCGCTGAAGAGGATAAAAAAGATAAAGATAATAAGGAAGAACAAGTAAACTCTGCTGAAGCCATCTGGTTAAAAGAAAAGTCAAAAATAAAAGATGATGAATATAAGTCATTTTACAATCAGATTTCTTCATTTTATGATGAACCTTTAAAGACTATTCATTTTAAAGCTGAAGGTGTTGTGAATTATACAGCGCTTTTATATTTACCAAAATCTCAACCACAAGATTTGTACCACCCAGATCGAAAGAATAAGTTAAAACTATACGTCAATAAGGTTTTTATCTCTGATAAATTAGATGCACTAATTCCAGCTTGGTTAAGATTTATTCCTGGAGTGGTAGACACAGAGGATCTAAGCTTAAACATCTCTCGTGAGATTTTACAAAATAATGCTGTTATTAACAAAATTTCGAATGCGATAACAAAAAGAATTTTAAAAGAAATATCAGATTTAAAGAAAAAAAATCCAGAAGAATTCAAGAGTTTTTGGAAAAACTTTGGCCCTGTTGTAAAAGAAGGACTTTATGAATTTAATGATTTTCATGATCAAATTTTCGAGTTTGCAGTATTTAACTGCTCCGAAAAAACAGAAATGATTTCTTTAGATGAATATGTCAATGATTTCTCCAATGACAAAAAAAAGATTTATTACATCTCTGGGGAAAACAAAGACAACCTCTTAAATAGCCCTCAAATGGAACTTTTTAAAAATGAAAAAATAAATGTTCTCTTAATTACTGATCCGGTAGATGAATTTTGGATGCCCATGAAAATGAAGTTCAAAGAATATGATTTTACTTCCATAACCAAAGGTGAGATAGATATTGGTGAAAAAAATAAATCCTCTAATGATAAAATTGAACCAAAGGAGGACAAAGACTTTGTCAACTATCTTAAAGATCATTTAAAAGATAAGGTGAAAGATGTTAAAATTTCAAAAAGGTTAACAACCAGTGCCTCATGTCTTGTCGCAGATGAGAATGATATGGATATGCATCTGAAAAAGCTTATGGCCGCTAATAATCAAAATATCTCAGATGAAAAGAGAATATTAGAAATAAATATTGATCACGCTTTAGTAAATAAAGTTAAATCTCTAAATAAAGATCAAAAAGATAGATTTAGTGAAATTTTATATGATCATGCGAAACTTATGGAAGGTGAAAACCTTGATGATCCAAAAAAATATACTAATCTAATTTCAGAATTAGTATCGATATGAGCAATAGTAAAAACACAGAACATCAAATTGAATACGTAGCTAATAATACAGAAAAGGTTATGTGTGATGGTGGAAGTGGTGATCTAGGACATCCCGCCGTTTACTTTCGACTCGATAAAAGAAAAGAAGTAGTTTGTAATTATTGTAATAAAAAATTTGTCAAGAAAGATTAATTTTTACGATCTTTATTCACTTCTCTAACTAAAAAATCTCTTAAAGCTTCAATTTTTTTTGAGCCTTTTAATTCTGATGGGTATGTAAAATAAATTGTTGCTTTGGGTGTATTTGCTTCGGGAAGAATGGGTACTAGGTTATTTTTGGTAGTCTTCATATAATCAGGCAAAGCACCTACCCCCGCTCCCGCTGCAATCGCTCGCATCACGCCGTACATATTAGAAATATATAATACTTTATATTTTTTTGACCTAGGGATCAGATCCAAAATACAATTTACATCGGGGATAGATGGCTCAACATCTTTGCCAAATGCAACAATACGGTGATTGGATAAATCTTTTACATCTGATGGAATTCCAAATTTTTCAATATATTCAGGAGATGAATAAATTTTAAATTGAAATTCATATAGTGGAAAACGAATTAAATCCATTTGGGTTGGTTCTTTTAGGCGAAGGGCAACATCCGCTTCCCCTTGAGATAAATCTGTATATTTGTTTTCAATTTTTATTGAGACATCAATGTCTGGGTAAGAGTTAATAAACTTGGTCATTCTAGGAGCAAGCCAGGTTGTCCCGAAAGCTACAGTGGCTGCGATTTTAAGTGAACCAGTAGGTTTTTCTTTGGAATCGGTTAATTGTGCCTCGGTTAAGGCAATTTTTCCAAAAATATCATGAACGGTTTTAAATAAAATTTTTCCCTGTTCGGTCAAAGATAAGCCTCTGGCATGCCTTTGAAAAAGGGAGACTTTTAAATCTCTTTCTAGGGAAGATATTTGGCGACTAATAGAAGAGTGACTAATATTCATCTTATTAGCTGCCTCAGATATATTCAAATCTAGTGCCACATTATGAAAGATTTTTAATTTATCCCAATCCATATCTCTGATTTTTCTTTTTTAATATATTTATACTATCTATTTTATTATTAAACAAAGTCCAGTTATCATTTAGCTCTATTTCGGTCCATATTTTTTCAATTTCATCATAAAGAAGTGTTTCTAAATTAGAATCATTTGCCGTCATTTCATCAAAATTATCTGAGGAGGTATGATTTTTAAAGATATTAAAAATATCAAATTTTGAATACTTTTTTTTGAGATTGGGGTTAAGGTTTAATTTTTTTAACCCACCCCTTAAATCATTATAAATTTCTTCATACAAAAAGGGTTCATTTCTTAAAATTTCATAAATATCTGAGATCAACTTATGATTTAATAATTCATCCGAGTTAGGTTTTAACATTATTTTTTTAAAAAAAATTTTCATTAATTGTTCATTGTAGATATCTGGGTATGTTTTTAATATTTCCTTTATGATTTCCGTATTAATAAATAATGTCATTATCGAAGCTAGTTGTTGAAGATTCCAAAATATTGCATTTACTTGATTTGAAAATTTATATAAACCACTATGGTCAAAATAAGCTGCGACCTTATTTTCATCATATTTATCAAGAAATCTAAATGGGCCATAATCAAAACTTTCTCCAGTAATATTGATATTATCAGTGTTTAGCACCCCATGAACAAATCCATTGATATTGTATGAAGCTGCGAGAGTTGCACAATTATTCACAACTTCTTGAAAAAATTTCACCTCGATATTCTTTTCACAGTTAATGTGAAAATAATTTTTATTAATTGATTGAATAAGTAGTTTCAAATTTTCTATATTTCCATGATAGGCATGATATTGAAAGGTTCCTATTCTAAGGTGAGAATGCGAAACTCTTACTAATACACTAGATCGTGTTGGTGATTTTTCATCGTTTCGATAAAGTTGCTCGCCTGTTTCAATTAAAGAAAGAGCCTTTGATGTATTTACACCTAATGCCTCAAGATAACATGCACAAAGAACTTCTCGTATACCTCCTTTCAAAGTTAATTTTCCATCTCCACTACGAGAATACTTTGTAGTTCCACTTCCCTTCGTGCCTAAATCTAATAACTGATTGTTTCTATAAAATTGAGCAACTGTAAAACCTCTACCATCTCCAATATCAGGATTGTAGACTTGAAATTGATGGCCGTGATATTTTAATGCAACATTCCTCTTTTTAGGTAAATGCTGACTGTTAAATTTAGCAAATAAATTTATCCAATCTTGATTATCTAAATCATCAAACTCCTGAAAATCATAATTTCTATATCTTATCTTTGTTAATGGAAATTCTGCAGGGGAGCTGAAGTCATAAAAATCATCATTTAAAAAACTATAGGGAGATAAAAGATCTAAATTTTTTTTAACAGTCAAAAAGGTCTTGAGGCGATGAATAAGATAGATTAAATAAATCCGCTACAGGCTTGCAAGTTAATTTACCTAAATATGTGTTTAGTCCGTTTAAATGATGTTGGCTATCTTTACAAAATTTTTCTACGCCACTATCGGCAAGTTTTTGTATATAGGCTAAGGTTGCTGAATTTAAAGATATAGTTGATGTTCTAGGCACTGCTCCTGGCATATTTGCAACACAATAGTGAACTACTTCATCGATTATATATGTGGGATTGTCATGAGAAGTAGCTTTACTGGTTTCAAAGCAACCGCCCTGATCAATCGCAACATCAACTAAAACAGAACCTTTTTTCATAATTTTTAAATGGTCTCTTTTAATTATTTTTGGTGCTTGTGCTCCAGGAATAAGAACTGCCCCAATAACTAAATCAAATTTTGGAAGAATTTCTTCAATTTTAGTGTCATCTATACTTAACACATCAGCATTGGGGAATTTATTTTTTAAAAAATCAATTCGAGTAATTGATTTTTCTAAAATTGTCATTTGCGATCCCATTCCGTTAGCTATGAGTGCTGCGTTATATCCTACCACTCCCCCTCCAATGATTAATGTCTTCGCTGGATCACTAAAACTTGAACCACTTAACAGCAAACCAATACCACCATGATGTTTTTCCAAACAGCTAGCTCCTGCTTGAACAGATAATCGCCCAGCAACTTCGCTCATAGGCATTAACAAAGGTAAGCCATGGGTATCACTAGTGATTGTTTCATAGGCAATGGATTTACATTTAGAATTTAATAGCTGATGAGTAAGCTCCAGAGAGGAGGCTAGATGCAAATAAGTAAAAAGAATTTGACCCTCTTTTAATTGATCTGTTTCAATTTTTTGAGGTTCTTTTACTTTTACAATTAACTCACTCTTATCAAAAATATCTTTAGCAGAATTACAAATTACAGCACCTGATTTTATGTAATCATCATCAAAGAACCCAGATCCCTCACCCGCATTTTTTTCAATTAACACTTTATGGCCATCTTGAGTTAAGGTTTGAACACTTAGAGGAGTTAAACCAACTCTAAATTCTTTGTTTTTAATTTCTTTTGGGGTTCCAATAATCACTGCAAAAATATATTTTTAATTTACATAAAAAGCATCATAATTTTAGATAGAATTAATAATACTTAGGGATAATTTTGATAGGTTTAGAGATATTAAAAAAACGAATTAAAGAAGCCCCTATCACGACTGGGGTATATTTATTCAAAAATAAGAAAGATTTGCCCATTTATATTGGGAAAGCCATAAATATTAAAAGAAGACTTTCAAACTATGGGAATCTTTCAAAACTCCCTAGAAGACTTCAAAAAATGGTGTCTCAAACTATAAATATAGATTTTGAATTTACTGACTCAGAAAGAAACGCGCTGCTGTTAGAGGCGTTATTAATAAAAAAATTTGCCCCAAGATACAATATTAGACTCAAAGATGATAAAAGCTTTCCTTTAATCAAAATTACGGACGGTGACTTTCCACGATTAACAAGATTTAGAAATGATTATAACAATAATGATCGAGTTTTTGGGCCTTTTACTTCTGCCTTAAAAACCGACAAAGTTATAAAAACATTACAAAAGTCATTCAAGTTAAGAAGTTGTAGTGATTTAGAGTTTAAAAATAGAAAAAGACCTTGTTTATTATATGACCTGAAGCAATGCTCTGCGCCCTGTACTTTAAAAGTAACTAAAAATGAATATGAAAAACAAGTAAATGATACGATCAGCTTTTTTCAAGGCGGTCAAAAGAAAATTTTTCACAAATTAGAGGAACAGATGCTTCACTTTAGTAAAAATCAAAATTTTGAAAAAGCAGCAGAGCTAAGAGATAGTTTACAATCATTAAACTTCATCATTCGAGAAGAAATTAAAATAAGCAGCCAAGATGCAAATTATGATTATATTTTCATAAATAACTCTGATCAAATTTCTATTTATATCAGTTTTATTCGCTATGGTAGATATTTAGGTGGTAATTTAATTTTTTTCTCAGAAGTAATTGATGAAGATATAGATATTAATTCGTTATTAATTCAATTCTATCTAAAAAGTTATAGGCCAAATAAAATTATCATTTCTAAAAAAACTAATCAATACAATGAGCTTAAATCAATTTTATCAGAAAATTACAATATAGAACTATCTGTAAAAAATAATCAAATTCCTGGAATCAATAAAATAATTAATCTTACAAAAAAAAATTGCTTAAAAGAGATCAGTGCTCAAAAACAAAAATACCAGACAAACATAGAAATACTTGATTTAACTAAAAATAAATTCAATCTTAAAGAAATACCCGAAAGAATTGAAGCGTATGATAATAGCTTCTTTGCTAATAATTACGCAGTAGCTTCCTATGTCGTCTTTAATCAAGAGGGTTTTAGCATTAGAGACTCTCGAACCTATAAATTTAAAGATTTCGATTTAAAGAAATTTGGTGATGCTGACTTGATGAGAAAAGTTTTTGAAGCTAGATTTTCAAAAGAGGACAAGACCAACCCTGATATTATTATAATTGATGGCGGGCATCCCTATATTAAAATTTGCCATGAGGTTCTTCAAAAATATGAATTAGATAATAAAATATTGATTATTGGTGTATCTAAGGGTCATAAGAGAGACTACCGATTTGATCGCTACCATACAATAAATCAAAAAAATATCTCTTTGAAAGACTCTCCTCAAGTAGAGGGTTTCATACAAAAGATGAGAGACAAGGCTCATACCCTATCGAAGAAAAATAGCTTAAAACGTATGTCCGAATCTTTAAAAACAAGTATCCTAGATGGCGTTCAGGGTATTGGTAAAATAAAAAAAATGAGAATTATTAATTTTTTTGGAAGTATTCAAAATTTGAGGAGCGCCAGTACATTAGAACTTCAGCAAATTAAAGGACTAAACAAAAAAAATATTAAAGATATATTAGATAAAATTAATGAATAATATTTACACCATTCCCAATATAATAACCTTTGTTAGAATTATTCTAATTCCCATTATTTTATATTTATTGTTTTCTGACAATTCAAATATTGTTTTGATAGCAGGTGGTTTATTCATTATTTCATCTATTTCAGATTATTTTGATGGGTATCTAGCAAGAACGCTCAATCAATCATCCAAACTTGGGACTTTACTTGATCCTATCGCTGATAAATTGCTTATAGCTTCTGTCATAATTGTTTTAATTGAAACCCGCGTTATCGTAAATATTCATGTAGTGCCGGCAATTATCATTTTACTTCGTGAAATAGCAATATCAGGGCTTAGAGAATTTTTAGCAAAACACAACACGGATATGCCCGTAAGCAGATTAGCAAAATATAAAACAACATTTCAAATGATTAGCTTATCTATACTAATTATTGGAATGGGTTTTGATTTAAATGATTATATTTGGGACCTAGGTTTAACAACGCTTTGGGTATCTGCAATAATAACTCTATTGTCTGGTTACAACTATCTTGCCTCAGGTCTTAAAAACCTTTGAAGATCAAATTAAAATACTTCTCTTGGATTAGAGTAAAATTGAAGAGAGGCGAAGAGTTAATTGAGGTAAAAGAAAAAATCACCTTTAAAAAACTTAAACCTTTTTTAATCGAAAAAGATGTTATTTTTGAAGAGATATTTGAAGATAAAAGTACAAAATTTTTTTTAAATTTAATTGAAATTAATAATGAAAATATAATTCTACAAGAAGGGGATGAAATAGCGTTTTTACCTCCTGTTACAGGTGGTTAATGATCAGAATTACTACTGAATCTTTTAATTTAGAAGAAGAGTTTAATAAAATTACAAACTCTACAAACGGCGCCTATAGTTTTTTTCTTGGCACTGTAAGATCAGATATTGAAAAAAATCAAAAAATAAATGGAATTTTTTTGGAATGTTATGAGAAACTAGCCTACCAACAACTATCCCAAATACAATCCAAGGCAATAAAATATTGGAAACTTAATGAGTGTGTAATCATTCATCGAGTGGGAAATTTGTTAGTGGGTGAAAAAATTGTTTTAGTTTTAACATCTTCCAATCATAGATCTGACGCTATCAAATCTTGTGAATTCATAATTGATTATTTAAAAATTGATGCTGCTTTTTGGAAGTTTAATATTACCGGGAATGAACAAATACCCATTCAGGCAAAAGAAAAAGATCAAAAAAAATTTTTAATGTGGAAAGACGTAATCGCCTAACTTGTATAATTTGGGTCTACTTCTTTCATGTAAAGATCGGCAATGGTAGAGGTAATTTTACCAACTTTAAAGAAATGGTTATCAATTTTACCTACTGGAGTAACTTCAACTGCAGAACCGGTTAAAAATATTTCATCAGCCTTACTGATTTCATCAGGATATATATCTCTGACTATAACTTTTAACCCTTGTTGTTCTGCTATTTGAATAACAGTCTGTCGTGTAATACCATTTAAAAAACAATCTGGAATAGGTGTATGAATCTCACCGTCTATAACGAAAAAGATATTAGAACCGGTTGACTCACTTACTCTTCCTTTGTAATCCAACATTAATGCATCAGTGTAGCCATTTTGTTCCGCTTTATGCTTACTTAGTGTACAGATCATATACAACCCTGCAGCTTTAGCATCTGTTGGAATTGTGTTAGGCGGAGGCCTTCTCCACTCTGCAGTTTGAAGTGCAATTCCCTTTAGTCTATCTTCTTTGGAAAAATAATTAGGCCACTCCCATGTAGCTATAGCAACATTGATTTTATTTTTTTGTGCCGAGATAGCCATCATTTCACTACCCCTCCAAATAACGGGTCTAATATAACCATATTTAATATTCATTTTTTTTATGGTCTCTTCTTGGGCATCGTTTAAATGATCCATCGAAAAAGGAATTTCAATGCCCATCCTCGATGCTGAGTGAAATAATCTTTTAGTGTGCTCTTCTAATTTATAAATTTTTTCACCATAGACGCGTAAACCCTCAAATACACAACTACCATAGTGTAACCCATGGTTTAAAACGTGGGTTGTAGCATTTTGCCATTCAACAAAATCACCATTGTACCAAATAAAGCCTATACGTTTATCAAAAGGGATGATTTCCATAATTCGAAATAATGTAATATTATTTAGATGTTTTCACAATATAATTTATAAATTGAATAGGATGAATTCTAATTTTGCAGATACGCTTTACTTTAAAAAAGAAAATATCTTACAAATCATTCTTGGATTTCATCGATCTTATAAATCTCTTCAAAGAGAAATACAGACTTGCTGTGAATTGAATGGTCTTACTTTTAATGAGTTGTTGGTATTATTAGAAATACAAAAAAAATTTAAAAAAAAAACAGATATAGCCAATAAAATTTTTGTCAAAAAACAAAACTTAAATTTAATTTTTAAAGAATTAGAAAAAAAAAATATTATTGAAATCAAAAATAAAGAAATTTTATTAACCAATCAAGGCAAAGACCTAATGGATAAAACAATCAATAGAGTAAATGAAAAAATTATTCAACTTTTTCAAAAAACAGACCCAAAAAATATGTCTGGTTTTATCAATATCATTGAAAACATATGATTAATGAACAACATATTTTATTAGTTGAAGATGATGAAAGTCTTCAAGAATTAATTGAAAAACTTCTTAAGAATAATAATTATTTAGTATCAAAAGCTAATAATATTGAAGAGGCGAACAAATTAATTGAACTTTTTATTTTTGATTTAATTATCTTAGATGTAATGCTTCCTGATAGTACAGGGTTAGATTTTTACAAAGATTCAATTAAGGATAGAATCAATACACCTGTTATATTTTTATCTGCATTAAGCACAGTAGATGATCGCATTGCAGGATTAGAACTAGGCGCAGATGACTATGTTGGTAAACCTTTTGATGCAAGGGAATTAATACTTAAGATTAAAAAAAATATAGCTAAGAAACACTCTTTGGATATTGTTCAGTTAGGTGAAAATACACAATTTGACTTAAAAAAAGAGCAACTACTTTATAACGGTAATAAAATAAATCTATCGAGCAACGAATTAAAAATTCTTAAATTATTAATTAATAATTCTCATCAATATCTAACCAGAGATCTTTTAAATACAGAGCTAGGGCTAGACTTTTTATCCAGAAGTGGCGACATGCAAATATCAAGATTAAGATTAAAATTAAAAAAAGAATGTCAAATTGATGACCTCATTCGTTCCGTCCATGGGAAAGGCTACAAAATCTTTATTTAATGTTTAATTGGAATAACTTTTCAGGTAGTTTATTAGCAAGGTCAGTTTATTTAATTACAATACCAATAGTATTGGTCCAAATTATTGGGATAATTATATTCTTTGAATTGCATTGGGATTTAGTAATTAAAAGAAATGCTCAGGCTATTACAAATGAGATCAAGATCTTAGAGCTGAATAAAGATTCATCAGATATAAATTTATTTGCAAACACCCTACAAATTATAAGATCAGAAGAGTTTGATACAAATGAGATTGAAGATATTACTAATTGGATTTTTAAGAAAAGAATTAATCAAACACTTTCACAAATATCTCCTACCTATGAAGCTTATCAGAATGATATTTATTTTATTTTTTTTGATAAGCGGGATCCAAAATATTATTATTTAGTTCCAAGAAAAAGAATAGAACTAAAATCAGTTAGTGGTTTTTTTATATGGACAATAACCATTAGTATAATTTTATCTTTAATATCCTATTTTTTTATTAAAAAACAAATTCAGCCTTTAAAACGGCTAGGTATTATAACAAGAAGTTTTGGTAGGGGGATTGAAACTCCTAATTTAAAGCCAACTGGCTCATCAGAAGTGAGAGGTTTAATAAGAGATTTTAATAACATGCAAAATAACATTACTGGAACTATTGAAAATCAAAGAAATATGCTTGCAGGGATAAGTCATGATTTAAAGACACCATTAACAAGAATAAATTTAATGATTGAGGAACTTAATAATGAGCAACTCAAAAATTCAATTTCTAAAAATATTTTAGAGATGAATACAATGCTTAATCACTATCTTGATTTTATCAAAAATGAAAGAAATGAGAATTTAGATGACATCGAGAGCAAATTTCTAATTTTTGAAATTGCAAAAAATTATAAGAAATTAAACATTATTAAAAATGAAAATCAGCTTATTTTAATTAGAAAAAATCAATTAACTCGTGCAATAGTTAATATACTTGATAATGCAAATAAATTTGCAAATCAAATTTTCCTTACTTCTTACTTTAAAAAAGATATATGGGTAATTATTATTGAAGATGATGGGCCAGGTACATCACTTTCAAATGAACAATTAGTTAAACCTTTTACAAAAGGTACAGAACAGTTAAACCAAGGAACGGGATTAGGACTTTCCATAGTTCAAAAATTGATCAAGTTAAATAGTGGTGAATTGAAATTTGAAAAATCTTTATATGGAGGATTGAAAGTAATAATCAACTTATCGGTTTCAATTAGTAATTAAAAAAGCTTTCCACCATTTTCAATTTTTTTTGTTGGCATAACTAAAACTGGTTGATTATCTTCATCGGGAAAACCTAAAACCAAAACTTCAGATATCATTTTCCCTATTTGTTTAGCAGGAAAATTGGTAACTGCGGCTACTTGCTTCCCAATTAAGTCTTCAGGCTTATAATGCTTAGTCAGTTGAGCAGACGTTTTTTTTAAACCTAAAACGTTGCCAAAATCTATAATTAACACCAAACTAGGCTTGATCGATTTTTCATTAAGACTTGCTTCAACAACGGTTCCCACCCTAATGTCTACTTTTTCAAAGTCTGAATATTGAATACTCATTTAGCAATATAAGATTTAAATCTATTATAATAATCAAAGGTATTTCCAATTACTGCCATAGTTTTATCCATATCTTCATTATCCTCAATCCATGAATTAAACGCTATGCCATAAACAGCAAATGCCATAGCAATTTCAAATGGGTTATTTAAAAATTTTGAAAAATATAAATTTATAGACTTACTAAGTGTCAAAAAATATTTAGGGTTTTTTTGAGACTCTAAATAAATACGAATAGCAATATTCTTGATTTCATAAAGACAATCAAGTCGATTGGTAATGCCTTCAAATATTTTATCTTGTAAGTTAAGCATTTTACCAGGTATTGCTATTTTTGAATTTAGAGTAATTTCTAAATCTTCAAGAAAATTTTCAAAATCAGCATATCGCTTATCCAATATCTTTATTTTATGTAAAAACTTCTCAGAATGCGCGATGTTATTTAACTTTTTTAAATGCGATATAGTTAATTTATTTGACTTCAATGCTAAGTTCCTTAGCACGTTTATAAGCCCTTAACAAAGTAGTGTACAATGTTTTTTTTATATTTTGAGACTCGAGGTACCTTACTCCGGCTTGCGTTGTTCCCTTTTTACTAGCGATTGAACTTATAAAATTTTTAAGGTCTTTTGAGGAGCGATTAATCTCCAATACACTTTTAATTAAATCTAAAAGTTGAGATTCTTTTAGTTGCTTAGATTTATCAATTTCTTTGGCAGCTAAAATATATGCATTTAATAAAAAAGCTATAAACGCAGGACCACTGCCATAAATAGATGTTGCCAAATTCATTTGATCTTCTTGACTGGCATAAATTAAATTTCCAAATGGACTTAGTAATTTTTTTAAGTTTGTATCAATTAATTTTTTATTTTTAGTGAATAAGGATGTTTGTGACTTATTTGATTTAGCCATTACATTCGGCATAATCCTAATAATTTTATCTGTACTTAGCTTATTCGCTAGGGTTTTACTTAAAACTCCCGCCATACATGAAATAACAATTGAGTTTTTGCCTATATAATCTTTAAATGTATAACCCGCTTCTTGAAATGTATTTGGTTTTACTAATAAAAAAACATAATCATAGCTCTGATTTAGATTTTTTAAACTTTTATTCATATTAACATGAAAAAACTTTTTCTTTGAATTAACCGCATGAACTGTAGATATTTGAAGGAATTGCTTTGAAAGCAAAGACTTAGCGAGATGGCCGAAACCTACAAAAAGAACTTTATATTTAGGCGTGGCCAATGATTTTTTGATTAATTAAATTATGCGATTGCTGAAAAACTTTATCGCTCTTTAAAAGCACTGAAACCAAGTGATTAAATTCTGATAAAATATTTTCTAAATATTTTCGAATATCAGCGGATGAGGCATTGCCAGAAATAGGCAAGCTATGTTTATAAACAATTTTGTTATTAGAACCCTGTCTTAAAGTTCCAATTATAAGATTATTATTAATTTTATTGATATGTTGAGTTAGAAAACTGTATTCATAATTATCAATACTGAAGGATGTAATTAGAACGTTTAGGTCTTTAATCCATTGAAAATCCATAATTACCTTTTGCTCATGAATTTCGGTCAATAAAGAAATTTCTGATTTTAAAGCAGATTTCACATTTTCTTGCTTCACATTAAAAATATCTTCTAAAACTGATATTGGGCTAGAATCAATGTTTTTATTTGACATACACCATATATATCACATATCGGCTGCTAAAACATACTAGATATAGTATTAAATTGTGAGTAAAATACTGGTTTAATTTGATTTAGGTAGAAATAAATATTTTTTTAATTTGTTTAAGTCTGACTTAAACACTTTGACCAATTCATAGGTATTAAGGGAAAAATCAATAATTTTAGTAAGTTTTAGATAAAGTTTATCTTTGTTACTAATGTAACTTATATTATTACTTTTCACAGTGTTTGAATATCCAGAATTTTTATCACCTGTAGCTTTTAGTTTCTTAGGATTTGGCATACGATGGTACAGTTTAGCCTATATTTCGGGATTTATTTACTTTTATTTTTTTACCAAAAAATATTTCTCCTTTTTTAATTTAGATAAAAAAAAATTTGATGATCTTTTTTTTTATATGTTCATATCAGTAATAATCGGTGGGCGATTAGGATATGTTTTATTTTATAATTTTACTTACTATTTAGATTACCCTTTAGAAATATTAAAAGTATGGGAAGGAGGAATGTCATTTCATGGTGCTCTTTGTGGAATCATATTAGGTATTTTTTTATTCTGTAAAAAAAATAATAATTCTATTTTGCTAATGGCTGATTTGGGAAGCTTGACAGCTCCCCTAGGTATTTTTCTAGGTAGGATAGCTAATTTTTTAAATCAAGAATTAGTTGGAAGAAAAACAGAATTTTTCATTAGCATTAAATATCCTAATGAAGAAATTTATAGGCACTTATCTCAAATCTATGAAGCACTATTAGAGGGTTTAATACCGTTAATTATTTTAACAATATTACATTTCAAATTTAAATTAAAATCTGGAAGTCTTGGAGGGATATTTCTAATAAACTACGGGATAGTTCGTTTTTTAATAGAATTTACTAGGCAACCTGATCTACAGATAGGCCTTAAATTTAGTTATTTCTCTCAAGGGCAGATTTTATCTATTCCAATGATTATTGGAGGAATGCTTATATTGAATTATGTCTATAGAGAAAAAAATTAAAACCCTCATAGGAGGGCTTGGATCGATAAATATTCAAGACTTTGTAGAAATCTCAAATTTCGATGATGAGAAGGGATTTTATAATTTAATTGAAAATGAAAAAATTGGCAGAAATGGGCATTTTATAACAACACCAGAAATTTCATCAATATTTGGCTTTTGTTTATGTGAGCAATTTTTATCCAAATTTCCATTGGTAAATAAAGTGCATTTGTTGGAAATGGGGCCTGGGAATGGACTTTTAACTAAAGATATATGGCATTATTTAAACCAAAAAAAAATAGAGATCTCTCAGATATCTTTATTAGAGAGAAGTAAATACTTTGAGAAGAAAATTCAAAATTCGATGCCCTATTCTTGCCAAATATTTAAAAATCTAAATGAGGTTTCTTTTAATGATGATGAGGTGGTTTTTATATATTCAAATGAGTTCTTTGATGCTTTTGGAAGTAGGCAATTTATTTACAGTAATCATCAATTTTATGAAATAAAAATAACTTATAAGGATGGGAAGTTTCAGTTAATTAGAGAAAATACTGAATTGTCTAATTACATATTAAGATTTTATTCTGATTATACTTTCAAAGATGGTGAAATAATCGAACATTCTAATTTAATTTTAAATTTATTGGAGAATCTTAAAAGAATATTAAATCAAGATTTTTATTTTACAGCTACAGACTATGGGTATAACTCTCTACCTAAAACTAGTACACTTAGATTAATTTCCAATCAGCAAAAAATAAATCTTTTTGAATGCTTTGAAGGAGTTGATTATTCTTTTAGCGTAAATTTTGAACTCATTAAAAAAATATTCAAATCTTTAGATCCAGTTATTACCTCTCAAAAAAACCTAATTAATAATTTTCTTACAGAGGATATAAGAGACATAGACAAAGAAAGCTTCAATAGAGCTCATAAGATGATTACATCTAGTGAATTTGAAAATATGGGTGATATTTTTTTAAATATATCTTTTGGATCAACCTTTTGAAAAAAATTAAGTATAAATTTTTTACTAAAAACTATGGCGTATCTAAAGGAATTTATAAATCTTTAAATTGCGGAATAAAATCTTTGGATCGTCCAGAAAATGTTAAAATGAATTTAAAAATAGCTATGAGCGCTATTACAAAGTCTAGTAAACAATTAGTTATGCCTACACAATCACATTCAAATAAATGCATAATTGTGAATAGCTCTAAAGGAAAATTTCTTTGTGATGCCCTTGTTACTAAAAACCGTAATCTTATTCTAGGAGTTACCACTGCGGATTGTATTCCAATAATTTTTACAGACTCTTCAAAACTGATTATTGGAATTTGTCATGCTGGATGGAAGGGTTTAGTGTCAGGGGTAATTGAAAATACTGTCAATAAAATGATACGAATAGGTTCTTTATCAAAAAATATAAAGGCAACTATTGGACCCTGCATAAGAAGAACTTCGTATGAAGTTTCTGAGAAGTTTGTTCAAAATCTCAAAGAAAATGATTTAAAATATATCTCAAAATCAAGAAACAAATTTTTTTTCGATCTACCCAAGGCAGCAAAATCAAGACTCAAATATCTTGGCATTTATCAAATAAATGATACTAGAAAAAATACTTATAGAGATATTAACTATTTTAGTTACAGATTAAGTTGTCATAAAAAATTAAAAGATTATGGGAGAAATATTAGCCTAGTCTCCATAAATTAACTTTTGTATGGCAATATATTTTAATATATAAACAAAGTCCCATGAAGATTATTTCCGGTAATAGTAATATAGAACTGTCTAAAGAAATTTCAGAATATACTAAGTGCCCGTTGGTTGACTCAAGTATGACAAGATTTTCTGATAAGGAAATATTTGTAGAGATAGCTGAAAACGTGCGAGGGGAGGATGTATTTTTAATACAATCAACTTCATTTCCTGCCAATGATAACCTAATGGAGTTATTGGTTGCAATCGACGCTTTAAAAAGAGGCTCCGCAAAAAGAATTACTGCTGTACTACCCTACTATGGCTACGGAAGACAAGACAGAAAAACAGGGCCTCGAACCCCTATTTCAGCAAAACTTGTAGCAAATTTAATCACAACTGCAGGCGCCAATAGAGTTTTAACTATGGATCTTCATGCAGGGCAAATTCAAGGTTTTTTTGATATCCCTTTAGATAATTTATATGCTGCCCCGCTCTTTATTAATGACATAAAAAAAAATAAACGAGATGAAAATTTAGTCTTTGTCTCTCCAGATGTCGGTGGTGTTATACGAGCTAGGGCTTTTGCAAAAAAACTTGATGCTGATTTAGCCATCATTGACAAGCGAAGAGATTCTCCTGGCGTATCTGCTGCAATGAATGTGATTGGTAATGTTGAAAATAAGAGATGTATTATTGTAGATGACCTCGTCGACTCTGGTGGAACTATATGCAATGCAGCTATTGCCTTAAAGGATAAAGGGGCTACTGAAGTCTATGGTTACTGTTCACATGGGGTTTATTCAGGAAAAGCCTTAGATAATATTAATAGCTCCGTTTTAGAAGAAATGGTTTGCACCAACTCTATTAAGCCTACTTTTGAAGTGCCTAAAACCATGCGCTATATCTCTGTCGCACAGCTTTTTGGTGAGGCAATTATGCGGATAAATAACGAGAGTTCCATATCTTCTCTATTTGATTAATCCCTGAAATTGTTGTATAAACTCAGCCTATGAAAATCAGTGGAAATATACCCGCAAAAGAAAGAAAAAAAGGGAATACTGCTCCCTATTTAAAAGAGGGCTTTATACCCTCAATAATTTATGGTGGAAATGCTGATCCTGTTATGGTTGCAGTGGACACAATTCAACTCAAAAAGAGATTCGAAGAAGGTGGTTTTTATTCCAAAATCTTTGAAGTTCAAATTGGAGATAAAAAAGAAGCAGTCATTGTTAAGAGCATTCAAAGACACAAGGTCAAAAACAAACCTATCCATGTAGATTTTCAAAGAGTAGATGATAAAACAAGAATTATTGTTCATGCGCCTGTAGAATTCACTAATAGTGATCTTTCTCCTGGAATTAAACAAGGCGGAGTTCTTAACGTTGTTCGAAGAGAAATCGAACTAAGCTGTTTAGCAAATAATATCCCTGAAAAGTTTGTAATTTCACTTGAAGGAAAAGACATTGGTGATGATATTCGTTTAAGCGCCGTTACTCTTGGCGAAGGTATGAAACCTACAATTCTTGGTAGAGATTTCATGTTAGCCACCATTCAGTCACCTAAAGTAGAAAAAGAACCTCAAGCAGATGAGGCAGCTGAAACTGCTGAAAAATCTGCAACTGAAGAAAAGAAAGAAGAAGAATAGACATCTCATTCTGATAGAATGTCTTCATGCTAACGCTTTTCTGTTTAGGCAATCCAACTCTAAAACACCAAAATAATCGCCATAATGCTGGTTTGATTTTAGGTCAATACTTAATTGAAAAACTAAATTTAAAGATTAAAAAATTTAGTCACTATAAGATTTCAAATGCATTTAAGTTAGATGAAGTAGATTGTCAAATAGTTCTCTCTGAAACATATATGAATGAGTCAGGAAGTGCGTTATTAAGTTTAAAATCAAGTAAATTAAATAAAAATGATGAAATTTTTGTTCTTTATGATGAATTAGATTTGGATCTGGGGGAGATAAAAATAAAGTTTGCCGGAGGAAATGCAGGTCATAACGGATTAAGAAGTATTTCAAGTAAAATTGGAGATAATTATTGGAAATTAAGAATTGGCATTGGACATCCTGGCCATAAAGATTTAGTCACCAAACACGTTTTAGGTAATTTTAAAACTGATGAAAGAAAACAATTGATGACTTTATGCGAAGTTATTTATTTAAATATGTCTCAAATTTTTGTTTCCAAGCATTTATCAAATTTAGGAGTGTAAAAAAAATGAAATGTGGAATTATAGGACTACCCAATGTTGGCAAATCAACTTTATTCAATGCTTTATGTGAGAATGAACAGGCACTAGCTGCAAACTATCCCTTTGCTACTATTGATCCAAATAGTTCATTGGTTAGGGTGCCGGATATCCGCCTCAATCAATTAGCTGAAATATGTAAACCACAAAAAATTATCCCAGCCGCTTTTGAAATAGTAGACATCGCCGGTCTTGTCAAAGGTGCATCTAAAGGTGAGGGTTTAGGAAATGCTTTTTTATCTCATATACGATCAGTTAACGCTCTATTCCATATTGTAAGATGTTTTGAGGATGATGATATACAACATGTTGAAAATAGGATTAATCCCATTGACGATATTCAAATAATTAATGCTGAACTTGCACTTTCTGATCTAGATATTCTTGAAAAAAACTATCAAAAATTAAAAAAGTTACAAAAAACTGATGATGATAAAAAAAAAGTTAACATTTTAGAAAAATCTATTGAGCTTATTTCCAATGAAAAAACACTTCTTAATAATTTAGAAAAAAATGAAATAGAGTATTTAAATACCTATCAGTTAATATCTACAAAACCAGTTGTATATATTTGCAATGTAGATGAAGGTTCTGCCGTTAATGGAAATGATTTAACCAAGAAAGTTGAAGACTATGCAAATCAAAATAATTCAGAAGTATTACTCATCAGTGCAAAAATTGAATCGGAAATTTCTCAAATTATTGAGGATAGTGAAAAACAAGAATTTTTGGAGAGTTTAGGTTTAAAAGAAACAGGACTTAAAAGAGTTATTAGAAAGGGTTATGAGATTTTAAATTATATCAACTTTTTTACAGCCGGAGAGAAAGAATTACGAGCTTGGACGATTACAAAAGGTGATTTAGCTCCCAGTGCAGCTGGAACAATTCACTCTGATATGGAAAAAGGATTTATTAGAGCAGAAACAATTTCATTTAGTGATTATGTAGCATTTAAAGGTGAAGTTGGTGCTAAGGAAAAAGGTAAACTCCGACTAGAGGGCAAGGAATATGCTGTCCAAGATGGAGATGTTATGCACTTCCTATTTAACGTTTAAAGAATTTTAATATTTAACGTCGCGCCAAATATTTTGCTTTGAGATATAAGCTAATACAAAAAGTACTATTAAAAATAACATAACTTTTAGACCAATTCTTTTTCTATCTTCAAGACTTGGTTCAGCAGCCCATGCCAGAAATGTTGTTACATCAGTTGCCATCTGGTCAACTGTACTTTCTGTACCATCATCATATTCTACTGCACCTTCGGATAGAGGCGAAGGCATTGCGATTAAATTGCCCTCCATAAATTTGTTATAATATTGGCCCTCGGGTACATTTATCTCCTGAGGGGCTTCAGTATAACCTAGTAACAAAGCTTTAATGTAATCTGCACCTTTTGGTCTAGCTTTTACGATTAGAGATAAGTCAGGCGGTAGAGCACCGTTATTTGCCGCTCTTGCTGCTTGAATGTTCGGATATGGATCAGCAAACCTATCAGAAGGCAATGCTTCTCTTTCAAACATATCTCCTTCATCATTTGGACCATCTTGAATTAAATAGTCTGCTGCTATCACTTTGATTTGAGCTTCGCTAAAACCCAATGCTTCCAAGTTACGGTATGAAATTAAATTCATTGAATGACAGCCGGCACAGACCTCTCTGTAAACTTTTAAACCTCTTTGTGCGGATGCTCTATCATAAGTTCCAAAAAAACCTTTCCATGACCAGTCATATTTAGGGATTTCTATAGAGGATCCAGCTGAGAAAGCGTTTATTGAAAATAATAATAAAAATAAAGAAATTATTTTTTTCATTTATGCTTTCTTGCTTTTTAGGTAATTGGAAATAGTTAATGGTTGTTTGGGAGTTTCAAGAAATCCTACTAAAGGCGCAAGTACCAGAAGGAATAAAAACCAATAGGCTGTTCCAAATCTAGCAATAATTACATAAATACCCTCTGCAGGTTTTCCTCCCATATACATTAGAATAAAAAAATCTAAGGCAAATAGTAATACACAAATTCTCCAAATCGGGCGAAACAAACATGACCTAACTTTTGATGTGTCTAGCCAAGGGAGTAATGCTAAAAGACCAATAGAACTAAACATAGCTATTACACCTCCTAATTTATCAGGAATGGCTCTAAGAATTGCATAGAATGGCAAAAAGTACCATTCAGGAACAATATGGGCTGGCGTTACCATGGAGTTAGCTCGAATATAATTATCTGAATGTCCTAATATATTTGGATAATAAAAAAGAACAAAAGCCAATAAGATGAAGAAAAGAATTGTAGCATTTAAATCTTTGATTGTGATGTAAGGATGAAAAGTGAGGGTCTCATCCCAGCTTTGTGGTTCAGATCCAGTTGGGTTATTAGACCCGGTCATATGCAAAGTAATAACGTGGAATATCACTAGACCTAAAATAGCAAAAGCTAATAACCAGTGAAGAACGTAAAAACGATTAATAGTAGCGTCTCCGACGTTAAAATCTCCCAATAAAACAGTTAAGATTGCATCACCAACAAATGGAATTGCAGAAAAAAGATTTGTGATAACTGTTGCTCCCCAATATGACATTTGTCCCCATGGTAAAGTATAACCAAGGAAAGCTGTCCCCATCATAAGGAAAAACATTAAAAGTCCAAATATGAAAACTAATTCTCTCGGGGCTTTATAGGAACCAAAATACAGTGCCCTGAATATATGAATGTAAGTTGCAATAAAAAAGAAAGAGACTAAGTTTGCATGAAGATATCGAATAAGCCAGCCATAATTAACATCTCTCATTATCCTCTCAACAGAATTAAACGCATCATCAGCTGATGGCTTATAATGAAATCCCAAAAATATCCCAGATAGAATCAATCCAATTAAACAAAACATAGCAATGCCGCCAAACGACCAGAAATAATTTAAAGATTTAGGAACCGGAAATTTAAGATACTCAGCTTCCATCATTCTAATAAGTGGAAGACGGGAGTCTATCCAACCTTTTATGCCTGTATAAGGAGAACTGAGAGTTTTTTTATAACCTTGTGGATCGTTTGCGCTCATTTTATTGTTTAACCTATTTTAATTTTACTTTCTGATAAAAATACATATGGAGGAACCGGCAAATTTTTTGGAGCCGGGCCTTTTCGAATTCTGCCTGAGGTATCATAGTGTGATCCATGGCAGGGACAAAACCATCCACCAAAATCACCTTTTACATCAGTTGTTTTCTGACCTAAAGGAACACACCCTAAATGGGTACATACCCCTAAAACAACTAACCATTTATTATCTTGAACTCTATTAGAGTCCTCTTCTGCATCTTTTAAGTCTGCCAATGCAACATTTTTTGCCTGTTCAATTTCTGCGGGTGTTCTATGTTTAATAAAAACTGGTTTACCTCTCCAAATAATTGTTAAACTTTGACCTTCTTTTAAAGGTGATAAATCGATCTCAGTGGAAGCTAATGCAAGAGTATCTTTTCCAGGATTCATACTGGTTATGAATGGGATAGCAAGACTCGCTGCGCCGACCCCACCAAGGGTCATACTGGCAAGTTTAATAAAATCTCTTCTTGGTTTATTTTGTTCAGACATAAGAATATTTAATTTATAAGGATTTTATTGGTAAGATGTATCATAAGTAGTAGTCATCATGACGCATAATTTTTCAATTTGTCTCTATCAGCCTGATATGCCACAAAACCTTGGTGTTATTATACGCACATCAGCTTGTCTAGAATTCCCTCTCCATATAATTGAACCCCTATCTTTCTCGATGACAGATAAAAGATTCAAAGGCGCGGTAATGGATTATATTAATCATTGTCATTTAATTAAACATGCTAGCTGGGATAATTTTTGTAATTATAGTATAGCCAATAAACAGAGAGTAATTTTAGCAACCACTAAAACTCAAAATAGCTTGTATAAATTTAAATTTTTTGAGAATGATATTGTAGTGTTTGGTAAAGAAACAGCCGGGGTTCCAAATTACATACATGAAACTATAACCGATAAAATTATAATTCCTATGAACAATAAAACAAGATCACTTAATCTTGCAACCTCAGTTGCAATAGTTGCCTCTTCTATAATCGCATCATTTTAAAAACTCTAGAAGTCGATTCAATTCTTTGTGATCTTGAATAAATTTTAAAGAATTTTTTGGGTAGGGCATTTTTGATAACTTACTAAATTCCTCCTTTATTTTATTTTTTTTTACAAACTCAAAAATATTTTTAGAAAGTAATAAAATAGCCTCGATATCTAAACTTTCCGTTAAGGGATTCTTAAATAATGATAAAAAGCGAATATATCTTATTGCTCTAAGATAATCTTTTTGTATCTGATCAATTGGATCAAAAATAAATTTCACTAAATTTTTTTTTAGGTGTTCAATACCTGAATAAAAATCAAACACTTCTCCATTTAAATTTAAATAAACACTATTGATTGTAAAATCTCTTCGCTTTGAGTCTTCTTTTAAACTTGAAGTTTCAATTGTTTTTGCATGTCTGCCAGTAGAAGAGATATCTTTTCTAAAAGAATTAATTTGAATTTCGTAGTTTTGATTTTTAAAACATAAGCTTTTATAGCTGGGATAGTATTGAACTTCATAATTTTGAGATAAAAAATTAACCATATTTTCTTTTAATTTAGGGACTACTATGTCTAAGTCATAACAGTCTTGTTCTTTAAAAAAAATTGATCTAACAACGCCCCCAACAAAATAAGTTTGTTGAAAATCTATTTCAAAATTTTCAAATAATTTATTTAAACCTGATTTGGTCAGGATTGTGTCTATTTGAGATTTATAGATCACTTCTTTCCTCAAGCTCAATTAAATCCAACCACCTCTCTTCCTTTTTCTCTAAATCTTTTTGTAAAATTCCAATTTTTTCAGAACTTTTTAAAAATAACTCATAATTTTCAGTATATAAATTAGGGTTAGATAGCAGAGATTCCGTTCCAATAATTTCTTCTTTAATCTTATCGATCTCTTTGGGTAAATTCTCTAATTCAAACTTTAACTTATATGTTAATTTATTATTACTTTTATCTTTATTAGAACTAGTAGGCTTAATATCAAAATTATTTTTGACTTCAGTTTGAATTAAGTTCTCTTGATTTAAAAGAAAATCAGAATATCCACCATTAAATATGATCACCTCACCGTTGCCTTTGAAAAATAATATTTTATTTACAAGCTTATCTAAAAAATCTCTATTATGTGAAACAATAATTAATGTTCCATTATAAGTTGAAAGTATAGACTCTACTAACTCTAGAGTATCAATATCAAGATCATTAGTTGGTTCGTCCAGTATAAGGCCACTTTTAGGATTAGATAAAACTTTTGACAGGAGCAATCTATTTTTCATCCCTCCTGATAAACTTCCAACTGGGTCATTTGCTTTAGAGGGATCAAAGTGAAAATCTTTCAAATAACTACAAACATGGCGCTCACGACCATTAATATTTAAATAATCACCCCCTGAAGGAACTAGGATTTTTTTAATAGGCAAATTATCCTTCAAATCGATTCTTAGCTGATCAAAATATGAAAACTCAAGCTCATTTCTTATTTTTAAAGAACCCTCTAGAAGGTCTATTTCTTGAAGTAAAATTTTTAAAAAGGTTGATTTTCCTGATCCGTTACTACCCAAAAGGCCGATTCTATCTTTTTTATTAATTTTAAAATTAAAACCATCCAAGATTTTCTTTGGGTTTTTACCGTCGTAATAAAAACCTGCGTTATAAAACTCTGCTACGTGTTTAAAGTTTTTGCTTTCATCTTCAACTTTATTAATTTGAATTTTTCTCGTAGCTTTTTTAAAAGCGCTAATATCTTCTTCTAGATTATCTCTCAACTCTCTAGCTTGTTCTAAACGCCTGCTATTTCGTTTCACCCTTGCTTTAACACCCCTGTTCGCCCAATTCATTTCAATATTGACAAATTGTTTACGGTTTTGAAGCTCTCTTTCTTCCTGTTCTAATAAAAAGTTAGACCAATTTTCAAAATCAGAATAACCATTATTATTAATTTTAATTTGGGTTCTATCGATCCAAAAAATTTTATTTGTAAAGTTTTTTAAAAATTGTCTATCGTGGCTAACACAAATAATTGAACAATCAAGTTTCTTTAAATAATTTTCTAACCAAATTATAGTATCTAAGTCTAAATGATTAGTTGGTTCATCTAATAAAAGAATATCAGATTTTTTTATTAATGTTTTAATCAAGGCTACTCTTTTTTTCTGGCCACCAGATAAATTTATAATTTTTTCTTCTTTAGAGAGTTGTAAATAATTACAAAAAATATCTATTTCATATTCTTCAATGTCAGTACTTAAAGAAGATTTAATTTCATTTTCAATTGAGTTTTCCTCGTTGTTAAAAATAAAGTTTTGATTAAAATAATTCACAGCAATATTTTCTATATGCCATATCTCTCCATTATCAATTTCATGCAAACCGGAGATTACATTCATAAGCGTAGACTTTCCTGCACCGTTTTTTCCAACTAGTGCAATAAAATCTCTTCGGTGAATGTTCAGGTCAATATCTTTAAAAATTTCATTTTTATGATAACTGACGAAGACCTCTTTTAAAGATAGTATCAATGAATTGTTCATAGGGTTAAATGCTATTGTTTTATCCGAAAAATGGCTGGGGCGGTAGGATTCGAACCTACGCATGCCGATACCAAAAACCGGTGCCTTACCGCTTGGCTACGCCCCATCAAGATTTTAAGAACTTATCCGAAATAATAGGTTTTTTCAATTCTAACAAACGGGAAATAAACAGAAAAAAGTGTATTTATTGTCTTTTCAGCTGAAATTGATTTATATGAAACGAAAAGGCATGAACCACTGCCGGTCATACCAAAATTTTTAAAATTTACTCTCAAATCATTCATAAAATTATAAATCTTCTTCATTTCTTTATTTTTATCAAAAGCAGCGTAAATCAAATCATTTTTAACCTTTGTTAACTTTAAATATTTATTTTTTTTATTCAAATATTCTTGGAATATAGCTTTTGTAATATTCTTTTTTTGAGGAAAAATTAAAAAGACTTTTTTCCATCTGGCTGGTTTATTAATTGAATTTAAGATAGATCTGGCTTTTTTAAGACCATCAATAATTTTTGGAGATTGATTTATAAATAGTAATACATCAGATCCGATGAAAGGTGCATCTTTATAAAAACTTAAATCAGATAAATTATAGTACTTGTATAAAAATTTTAAAATTGTAGCTGCATTTGAAGAGCCTCCGCCAAGACCATATCCAATGGGAATATTTTTTTTTATTTTAATTTTAAAATTTGAACTTTTAAAATATTTTTGATCAAAAAATTTAATTGTTTTATAAATTATATCATTCTGAATAATGATTTTTTTTTTATTATAATAATAATTAATAGTAAGTTTTTTACTGTTTGAAATAGTAATTTCATCTGCAAGTTTTAGTATATTTACTTTAGATCTTAGTTGATGTTTTTTTTCAAATTTATTATAGGCTAAAATCTTTAAAGTTTGATTAATTTTTGCAGGAGATAGAAGTTTAACCCTCATATCTATTAACTATTTCTTGATATTTATAATAATCATTATGAAATAAAATTATTTTATTATCTAAAAAAAGAGACTCTTTATCCCTGCCTTGTTTTTTGTAGATTTGAGAAAGATGATCAATTATTTCTGGCTCCGCGGGTTCCATTAAATAAGCTTGATGCACCCATTTTTCTGCCAATTCGATATTATTTTTTTTAAAATAAAGCCAACCCAGACTATCTAAAATCGCTCCATCTTTATAATTTGAGTCCTCTACTGCCTGTAAAAGCATTTGTTCTGCCTCATCAAGATTTTCGTTATTTTCTACCCATAAATAGGCTAAATAATTTAAAATGTATGGGTAGCTATTATCAGATAAATCAATACTTCTTTTTATAATTTTTTCTGCCTTTTTTGTTTTTTCATTACGTTCTAATAATATTCCATACTTAAATAAGTGAATTGGATCTTGTGATGTATCAATTAAATTAATGCAACAATCTTCTATAAAATTTAAGGCAATTAAATTTTCATTGCGCCTATACATTTCAAAAGCAATTTCTAAATTTAATTCAAGCTTTTGCCATTCATTAAAGTTGTTAAAATCTGTCTGTAACGATGTCAGTTCATCAAAATTGAAATCATTCTCAGTCATCAGTGTAATCAATAAATGTTTTTTAAAAAAATCAAATTTTATATTATTAAAGTTTTGTTCTTTAATTTTAGTAATCAATTTTTCATCTTTTATAAATTCAGACAATAAAGATAATTTTTTGAAAGTATAAAAATCTTTATTTTTTTTATCGATGAATTCTAAATAGGATAATAATGCAATAGCATCACTATATTGCTGAGCATAAAAATAATATATGCCTGTTTGAAAAACTTGTGAATAGATTAAGTCTCTAAAGTCATTTATTTGATAAGCCTGATCTAATTCTAAAGTTAAACCACTAAAAGAATTATATTTTTGAAAAAAATTTCCATTATTAAAATCAAGATTTTTTTTAGTAAAAATATTTTTAGTTAAAATAACTTCTTTAGAATTGAGACTATAAAGAATATCACTTACTTCTACTTCTTTGTATAGGTTTAAAATACCCTCTTCTTCATTTTCTAAAAAATAAAGATACAACCTATTAATAAATTGTACATTTTGAAAACGATTATCAATTAAATTCAATTTTTGATCTAGAGAATTATTAGAAAAATCTTCTTGATTACAATATGACATCCAGAAATTGAAACTGTTAAGCATCACCTCTTCAAAAATATATTTTGGGTTTTCAAATGATAACTTAGAGCAATAATTCCTATTTAAATTTTTTAACGTTTTAATTAATTCTAATGAAAAGTTATTATTTTCATCAATATTATCAACAATGTCGATATCACCAGAAATTATTTTATTTAACAGATAACTCGATGAGTCTGAAAATTCTTTATACTTTGGAAGTTCACCCCAAGTTATAAAATCATTATTAAATTCTGAATAAATAGAACTTAGTATCTGATTATCTTTAGTGGGTGTAATCTGACTAGCATTAGAATATACAACTTGCAGAAAACAAAATATAAATAGAAATATTTTTAAAAGGTTAAGCATGACAACTTCTAGACAGTATCAAAAAAACATTCTTTTGGAATTGATGAATTTAAATGAGTATCAAAAAAATCCTGATAAACAATATATTTCAAATAATAATCAAAATATAAATAATAAATTAAACCCAAATATTTCACCGAATGATGCCCAAACCCTTGAAGACCTTGAGGGTTATTTAAATGATACTTTTATAAAGAATAATAAAATAAAAATTAATCTTATTGAGGGGAAAAAAAATTCAAAAATACTATTTATGTTCGGCAAATGTGGAGTGAATGATAATAAAATTTTAGACGGAGATCCGGGTCAATTATTTGATAAAATGCTAGAGGGAATAAAATTAAATAGAGAAAAGATAGCTTTATGCTCTTATATACCTAGAGGGTTAGAAAAAATAGATGAGAGCGACTCTTTTAATTCATTGATGCAGATCGTCAATTATCGAATTATTGAAATATTGAATCCAAAATTTTTAATAATAATCTCTAACCTTTGTATAAAAATGTTACTTGCTACTGATTTGTCTTCAATGTCTTTAAGAGGGAAGTGGTTTGATTTTAATACTCCGAATGATAATACTCCTAAGAAATGTAGAGTTTTATATGAACCCTTAATGTTAATAAACAACCCTGAGCTAAAAAAAGATGCATGGGAAGATTTAAAGGAAATTAGTAGGCAGCTAGGGGGTTAACATGAGAGTTTTAGTATTTTTATTATTTATATTTTTTTCAAAAAATATTTTTGCTCTATCAGTTAACGATATCAAACTTTATAAAGAAATTTTTAACGACTATCGTAATGGAGATTTCAAGAATGGTGAAAAAAATATCGCAAAACTTGAAGATTTAATACTTATGGGCCATGTAGAGGCTTTAAAACTACTTCACCCTTCAAAACATAGGTCGAGTTTTTTAGAACTGAAAACATGGTTAGAGTTATACAACGATCAATATGAAGCTAATCGTATTTATAAGCTTGCGCTAAAAAGAATGCCAAGTGATGCGAAAAAACCTAAAAAAGATAAATACCCTGATCTTGATCAAACCTTTAAGGAAACTGAAAACCAAGCCAAAACCCCCAGCCCATTAAAAAAAATATTTTCAGAAAAAAATTATTCAAAAAAAGTAAGCATTTATAACACTATACGTTCAAGGGTTGGTAGAGGTTGGCCTACTGGTGCTCTGGAGTATTTAAATCATCATATAAAATATTTTAATGCAAAAGAAAAATCTTATTTACTCTCAAAAATTGCAAATGGTTACTACTTAGCAAATTTAGATGATACAGCTATTAACATTCTAAACGATAATGCCTTTTTAGAAGAACCCTACTCTGAAGGTTTATGGATAAAAGGCTTATCCTATTACCGCAAAGGTGAATACCAAAAAGCATCAAGACAATTTTTGATATTATCTAAAGTTACAGATAATGACTGGCTTAGCGATGCGGGATCTTATTGGTCTTTTTTATCAGCATCCAAAAATGCAAAAGATAATGTTACATTTCATGCCTCCTTAGAGGCGCTCAATGCTGCATGCTCTCCCTCATTTAATATCTATTCCATCTTGTCATGCCGAATACTTGATAAACCTATAGTTGATATTGATATCAATGAAAAAGAAACACAGTCTGATTTAAAATCTTTTCTTGATACAAGTTTAGGAAAAAGAATTCAGGCTTTAGTTGAAATCGGTGAACTTCCAATAGCCGAAATTGAAATGAATAGAATTCAAAATTTGACAAATAATAGATTTAAAAAAATCATTTTACAATTTGCAATTCAAAATGATTTAAGTTCACTGCAAATCAAAACAGCAAAATATTTATTTAAAGACAACGCACCAATCAAATATTTATATCCTATGCCCAAATGGATCAATAATTATGATACGGGTAAGATGGATCCTATTTTGATAACCAGTATGATCAGACAGGAGTCTCAATTTAGCGCCTTTGCACAAAGTGGTAAAAAAGCATATGGGTTAATGCAGATACTACCTTCAACAGCTAGAATGGTGAATAAAAAATATGATTTCAAATCAAACCCAAGATATCTTTATGATCCAAAAATCAACATAGAAACAGGAAGTTTATATATAGCGAGTTTACTTGAACTAGACCACATCAACGGCGATCTTTTAAAGGCACTTATATCCTATAATGCAGGTCCGGGGAATCTTTCAAAATGGATGAAAAAAACAACATTTAATGATGATAGCTTTTTACTTATTGAGTCCATCCCTTCTAGGGAAACAAGATTATTTGTAGAAAGAGTTTTAACAAATCTTGTTATATATGAATTAATCAATCATAATTCTTTTAAGTATGCTGATGAGCTAATTGAACATAATACGATAGTGATAAATGTAAATGATTGATGAAAAAATTTTATTTCAAAAAGTAAATATTGGCATCGTAACTATCTCAGATACAAGAGATGAGTCTACTGATAAATCGGGAAACTTTTTAAAGGAAAGTATAAAAAATAAAAATCATCATTGCTCTTCTTATGCAATTATTAAAGATAACCCACAAGATATAATTCAACATATAGATAGAATAACTAAAACAGAAATAGTCGATGTCGCTATTACAACTGGAGGGACGGGCTTAACAGGCAGGGATAATACAATAGATGCGATCAAAACTATCGCTGAAATCGAAATTCCAGGCTTTGGAGAGCTTTTTAGATACTTAAGTTATAAAAAAATAGGTACTTCAACAATTCAATCCAGAAGTAGCGCATTTTTAGTTAATAAAAAATACGTATTTTGCCTACCTGGATCAACTTCGGCAGTTAAAGATGCTTGGAATGAAATTTTATTTTATCAACTCGATAATAGACATAAGCCTTGTAATTTCATCGAACTAATTCCTCGCCTAAATGAATAGCCATATAACTGGTGTCGATGAGGTTGGTAGAGGCTCATTAGTTGGAAGCTTGGTTGTATGTGCATTTAGATCAAAAAATGAATTATTTGAAAAATTACCGTTTTCTGTGAAAGACTCTAAAAAAATTACAAAGAAAAATAGAGAGTTAATTTACGATTTTTTCAAAAAAAATAAAAATGAAGACTTCAATTACAGCATAGTTATTGGAAAAAAAAGAGAGATTGAGGATCTAAATATTCATCACGCTGTATTATTAGCTATGAAAAAAGCAATTTTCAAATTAAACGCTCTAGAAGATGAGATAATAATTGATGGAAAATTTACCCCTTCAGATATTTCCAAATACAACATTAGGGCAGTAATTAAGGCTGATGATAAATATCCTCAGGTATCAGCAGCCTCTATCATAGCTAAGTGTTTTAGGGATAGGTTATTAGAAAAACTTCATCGAATTGAAAAATTTTATCGATGGGATAAGAATGCTGGGTATGCAACTAAGAGTCATTTAGATGCTATTAAAATTTATGGCGTAAGTAAATTTCATAGAAGAACTTATCAACCAATTACTCAAATAATTAATAAGTTATCAACGTAGTTATCAACAATATAAAAATAGTACTGTATTCAAGATTCTTCTAAAAAGTTAAGATTCTTCAATGCTTAAGGCAAATAAAATTTATTTAGGTGACTGTATTGATTTGCTAAAAGGCCTTGATGATAACAGTGTTGATTTAATTTTTCTTGATCCTCCGTATAACCTTCAACTGAATAAAACCCTCACTAGGCCAAACCACTCTGTTGTCAATGGCGTCAATCAAGATTGGGATAAATTTGGAAGTTTTGAGAGCTACGATGAATTTACTACTCAATATTTAACTGAGTGTAAAAGAATTTTAAAAGAGGATGGTGGGTTATGGATTATTGGCTCATATCATAATATATTTAGAATTGGTAAAATTTTACAAGATTTAGATTTTTGGATACTCAATGATGTCATTTGGGCAAAATCAAATCCCTTACCAAATTTTAGAGCAACAAGATTAACCAATGCCCATGAAACACTCATTTGGTGCTCCAAAAACCCAAAGTCAAAATATCAATTTAATTATCATACTTTAAAAGTAGCTAATGAAGATAAACAAGAGAGAAGTATTTGGAATTTCCCCATTTGCTCAGGTAAAGAAAGATTAAAACTGCCAAATAATCAAACTGCCCACCCTACTCAAAAACCCCTGTCATTAATGAAAAAAATAGTATTGCAGAGTTCAATTAAAGGAGATTTGCTTTTAGAGCCGTTTGCAGGAACTGCTAGTTTTTGCGCTGCAGCTAAATATCTTGGAAGAAGTTTTATTGGTTTTGAGCGAGATAATGCTTACTTCAATTTAGCCAGTCATAGACTAAGAAATATTAAAGCTTTAAAAGATGATTTGCTGGAATTAAATGAAAAAGATAGACCGCAACAAAAAATACCGTTTGGCACTTTGATTGATAGCGGTTATTTGAAACCAGGTTCAAATTTATACAATAATAAAAAAGATTACCAAGCAACTATAAACTCTGACGGCAGTATCTCATATGAGAATGAGAGAGGTTCAATTCATAAAATTGCCGCTAAAGTTAATAATACCTCCTCATTTAACGGTTGGGATTACTGGCACTATGAAGATAAATCAAAAAAACTCATCTCGATTGACGAAATAAGAAAAAAAATAAGAAAGTAGCTAATTAAACAATACTTTTTTAAAAAGTGTAGGCATTGGTAAACTCTTGATTGAATTGAGACTTATCCAGCTACTACCCTCAATATTTATTGATTGCCTAACCTGAAATACATTCACCTTAAATAGATTATTGGTAATGGAATAGTTAAAGGATTTTATTTTTTGAATATTTATTTTTTTTACTTTTGAAATGATTTCTTTATCTAGATTTGAAGGTAAATGCAAAAATGATTTATAAAAATTAAAAGTAGGATTATTAATAAATAAAATTTTATTAACTTTTTTAAATATATAAAAATTAATATCTTTAAAGTTTTTTTTTGATTGTATTGAAACGAAAGTATTATTTGCAGATTTACAGAAATTTCTAAAAATACATTCACTGCATTTAGGTTTGCTTTTTAAACAAATTGATGAACTGTAATCCATCATTGACTCTGAAAATTTCCTGTATGATTTTTTATTGATAAATAGATTTTCTAAAAGAAGTTCGAGGTCATTTTCATTTATATTACTACCAATAATTCTTGATATTAGTCTTTTAATATTAACATCAATTGGAAAAGCTTTCTTATTGAAGCCAATAGCAAGGATTGCATTGGCGGTATATTTGCCAATGCCTGGTAATCCTATTAATTCTATTTTAGTTTTTGGGAGTGTACCGCCATATTTTAAATTTATTATTTCAATCGACTTAAATAAATTTATTGCCCTATTATAGTATCCAAGTCCTGACCAAACTGACATTACATCTTCTAATTTTTTTCTTTTAAACGATTGAAAATTTGGAAATTTTTTTAAAAAGATTTGTATCTTATTTTCTACTGTTGGAACGGTAGTTTGTTGCAACATAATCTCTGATAAATAAGTATGGTAAATATTTCTATTTTTTCTCCAATATAAGTTTCTTTGATTTCTATTAAACCATTGTAAGATTAAAATGATAAAATCATTTTTATGAAGAAAATTAATAAACTTAATGATATTGCTTTTCACTTAGTAAATAAGATAAATAAAAAAAAATTAAAGTTAAGCACTCTTCTGATAAAACATTGGGATAAATTATTTGAGCAAGATGTAAATTTTGTAAGTTTAAAAAAAATTTCCGTAAATTCTAAAAGTGATTCTTTAAATCTTGAGCTCAATTTGGACCCTTCCATTTCATTTAAAATGCATACCAAGACAAATCAACTCATGATCCAAATTGAAGAAATTCTTGGTTTAAAAGTAAATAAAATCATCTTTTTTCAAGATAATTTTCATAATAAAGGTTTAATTGCAAAATCAAGTATTAACAAAAAAAATGAAGCGGTAAAAACTGTTAATAATGAAAAATTTAATGATATAAAAGATCTTGAGGTTAAATCGATTTTTGAAAATATTATTAGTAAAATAAATGAAAAAAATTAACTCAATCTTAATACTTTTAGTATTTTTGTCTTGGCCATCTTTTGCTAAAGAAAAAATTTATGAGTATCAGCAGTTTCTTACTGATAATAATCTATCGGCTCTGATCAAGTCTGAAGAAGAAACAAGCATAGATTTAATAGAATTTTCTTCTTTTAGTTGTTCGCACTGTGCGGCTTTTCATAATGAAACACTCCAAGAATTAAAAGAAAGTGAAGTCTTTAAGTACATTAACTATTACATTATAGACTATCCCTTAAACCAAGCAGCTTTTTATGCATCAATAGTAGCAAATTGTGATCCATCTATAAGATCAATGTACTCCGATACTACGTACAGTAATTATGACATTTGGACTAAGGCTGGGTCGGGAGAGCAAATAATTGAAATGTTAAATAGCTACGGACTTCAGTTTGGATTAGCAGATGAACAATTGAATACATGTCTTAAAGATGAAAATTATCAAAATAATTTATTAGAGCTTCAAATAAGCGCTCAAGAAATATTTGGTGTTGAAAGCACCCCTACCTTTTTGATAAATGGCCAAAAAGTAGCCGGTAATCGCCCTGCTTCTGAGTTTATTAAAATTATTAAAGAAAAATTAAATCAATAATTTGCTTTCTTTAAATAAACTATCAATTAAAGGTTTTAAATCATTTGTAGAACCAACTGAGTTTGAAATAAAACCAGGGCTGACAGGAATTGTGGGACCTAATGGCTGTGGTAAATCAAATATAGTTGAAGCAATTAGATTTGGCCTTGGTGAAGTATCTGCCAAACAATTAAGAGGAAAAGAAATTGATGATCTCATTTTTAATGGAACAGATAATAGACCTTCTTGGAATTTAGCAGAGGTTGGGTTATTCGTAGATGTAGAGAACACTAGCTTAGAAAACAAATATGAATCTAAACAATTAGAAATTGCGAGAAAAATTTGGAGAGGTGAAGGGAGTAACTCTTACATCAATGGCAAAGAAGTAAGACTTAAAGATATTCAATTACTTTTTGCAGATGCCTCTACCTCTGCAAGATCTACCTCAATTGTTAGCCAAGGAAGAATTGGAGCAATCACTCAAGCTAAACCAGAAGACAGAAAAATGGTTCTTGAGGAAGCAGCTGGGATTTTGGGACTTCAGTCTAGAAGGCATGATTCTGAGTTAAGGTTAAAAGGCGCTGAAAACAATCTCTTAAGAGTTGAGGATGTTATAAATACCTATGAAGAACAATTAGCAATACTAAAAAAACAGTCAAAAGAAGCTGAGCGATTTAGAAGTATCTCCACTTTAATTAAGAATGCAGAAGCAGCAGTTTTTTTTGTTAAAAGAAATGAAATTCAAGAGATCATTGAAAAACTTGTACAGGAAAAAAATGAAATTAGCTTGAAATTAGCTGATTTTCAGGGGGATGTGTCTGCTAAAGATCAAGCCTATGAGGATTTAAAAGTTAAAATACCTCCAATGCGAGAAAAATCTTACTCACTTAATAGTGAACTTGACCGTTTAAATATGACAGTTGAAAATTTAAAACAAGAAGAATTAAGATTTGAAGAACATAAGATCAATCTTGAGCATCGAGTTAAACAATTAAATCAAGATCTAAATATTGAAAACCAGCAATATAATGAAACTAATTCAAAAATAACTGAAATTAAAAAAGAATTAGACGAGCTTATCTCAAACGATACTAGTGAAAATAAATCAAGCCGAGCCAGCCAAACTGATAGAAGTTTATTAAACCATATCTCTTTTGATAAAAAATACGAAAATGTTGTTGCGGCGATTTTTGGCAAAGAGCTTTTAGCATCCCTTGATAAAGATGATATTTTTTATTGGTCTGATTTAAATGCAGAAACTCCAAAAATTAAATTTGATTTTGAATGCCAAATTGCATCATCCCTAATCAAAGCACCTAAATATATACTTGATAAACTTAATCATGTAGCCATTGTTGAAAATCATAATCTAGGAATAGAAAATCATCATAAGATTAAAGCCGGCCAATCTATTGTAGATATCGCTGGTAACTTGTGGAGATGGGATGGGCTGTATGTTTCAAGTGAGCATGAAGCAAATATCTCTTCAATCTTAGCTGAACTTAAAGAAAAAAGAATTAACGATTTAAAAAAACAAGTTATTCAATGGGAGCGTATTGCCGATGTAACGCAACAAAAAATAGATGATCTAAATGGTAGAATTAAAACTGCCCAGGAAGAATTAGAAATATCTCAAAATAACCCAGGAGATCTTGATAGCAAGAGACAGTTTTTACTAAATAAAATCAACCAACTAGATGAGGAAAAAAAATTATTTGATAATGAACTTCAAAATCAAGAAAACTTGCTAGAAGATCTGTCGAAAGAGCTTAGAAATAAAGAGCAAAACTATTCCATTGTTAAAGAAGAATTAATTCGAAAAGAGTCAGAGATCTCTAACTTTAACAATAATCTTAACCAATTAGCGCATTCGTGTAGAGAAAAATTAAATGCCAATTTATATGAATTAGAAACTGAAATAGAAAAATTAAAAAAAGATGAAGATTTAGAAACTGCAGAAAAAAGAGTTATGAGGCTAGTTGCAGAAAGAGAAAGGATTGGGGCAGTCAATCTTTTAGCTGAAGATGAGTATGTAAAATTAAGAGAAAAAGTAAACGACACCATCAAAGATAAAAATGAAATTCAAGAGTCCATTGCAAAACTGCATGATGCCATAAATAAAATAAACAAGGAAGGTATCACAAGGCTAAAAGATGCTTTTTCAATTGTTAATGAAAATTTTGAGAGGCTTTTCACTAAGTTATTTGGAGGCGGGAAAGCTTATCTAAAATTAATTCAGAATGATGAAGATCCATTAAATTCAGGTTTGGAAATTTTTGCAAGCCCTCCTGGTAAAAAAATGCAAAACATCACATTGCTCTCAGGTGGTGAACAGGCTTTGACTGCGATTTCCTTATTATTTGCTGTCTTCATAGCAAATCCTTCACCATTTTGTATTTTAGATGAGGTAGATGCACCGCTTGATGATAATAACGTTGATCGTTTTTGTAGTATGGTAGAGGAAATTTCTGAAAAAGTTCAAACAAAATTTATTATTATTACTCATAATAGAATGACCATGTCTCGCGTGGACAGACTTTATGGCGTAACGATGCCCGAGGAAGGTGTTTCTCAAATCGTTTCAGTAGAACTAGAAGAGGCAGTCAGGTATGCAGAATAATCAAAATAATAATAAAGATTCTGGGATGAAGGGCTTAAGCTTTGCCTATAGAATCTCTACTGAGTTGCTTGCTGCAGTTGGTGTATCGGTCGTCATTGGGTTAATGATTGATAAGTACTTTGACACGAAGCCTTTTGGGCTAATAGCACTGATAATATTGGGTTTTTTTGCTGGGTTGTTAAATATTTACAGGCTTATAAGTCGCATAGAAAAAAACTAATAAATTTGTTTTATTAGCGCATGGCCAAAGGCGAAAGTCCACTTCATCAGTTTGAAATTCAATCTATTATTGACCTGCAATTATTTGGTCAAGATATTTCTTTTACCAATTCATCATTGTGGATGACAATTACCACAATTTTTATTATCGGCTTCTTTTCTATTCCTTTTTTGAAATCAAAAAAAACTAATTCTGTCCAAGATTTGTATCCAACAAGGCTTCAAGTAGCTGCAGAGTTAGGATACAACTTTATTAGCAGTCTCATAAATGACACGGTGGGAAAGGAAGGAAAGAAATACTTTCCATTAGTTTTCTCACTTTTTATGTTCATTTTATTCGGAAATTTATTTGGAATGATTCCTTATAGTTTTACTTTTACAAGCCATATTATTGTAACTCTTGCTCTTGCTATGGGTGTTTTTATATTCGTTACTATTCTAGGTTTTGTGAAGCATGGTATAAAATTTTTTGGATTTTTTGTTATTCCTGGATTACCTTTTTACATGTTACCACTGCTTATACCAATTGAAGTAATTTCCTATCTTTCTAGACCCGTAAGTCTTTCTGTACGACTTTTTGCAAATATGTTAGCTGGTCATACATTATTAAAAGTTTTTGCAGGTTTTGTCTCTGCACTCGGTTTTTTTGGAATTCTGCCATTAGTATTTATTATTGCCTTAACTGGTCTAGAAATACTAATTGCATTTTTACAAGCTTATGTTTTTGCGATATTGACATGCTTGTATATTAACGACGCTTTACATTTACACTAGGTAAACATAAGGAGGTAAATATGGAACTAGTTGAAGGTCTTAAATACTTAGGCGCAGGATTAGCCGTGATTGGTGTGATTGGTGCAGGTATTGGAATTGGTAACGTTTTTGCGGCATTCATTACTGCTGTTGGAAGAAACCCAGCTGCAAGAAATGAAGTTTTTACAATGACTATGTTAGGCTTTGCACTTGTCGAAGCGATTGCATTATTTGCATTAGTTATTGCGCTAGTGATTTTATTCTCGTAGGAAAGCCATAAAGTAAAATCACTAGATGCCTCAATTAGAACAAATCGAGTCTTTTATTTCTCAGCTTTTTTGGCTGGGTGTATTTTTTGTCATTCTGTTTGCAGTATTGACTTATTTTACACTTCCTAAAATAAGAGCTTTTTTGAACAAGAGAGAAGAGTTTGTGAACTCTCATCTCTCAAAACAAGATGAATTAATCAAAAAAGCTGAGTATTTAGTAGAGAACTACGAAACAAAATTAAAAGAGGCAAGAGAACAGGCAAATAAAATTATCAATGAAGCACGTGATCAAGCATTAAGCGAGAGTGAGAAACTCATTAAGGCAACTGAGGAAAAAATCCAAAGTGAAATTAAAGCTACTGAGGAGAGAGTTTCTAAAGAAAAAAACCAAGCACTATTAGAGTTAAACACTCAACTTAAAGACTCTGCTTCCACATTCTTATCTAAAATAACAAATATAGATAAAGGGAGTATCAATATCTAATGGAACACTTATTAGAAGATCCTAAGTTTTGGCTTTCTGTCTCCTTTGTCATTTTCATTATTTTAATGGCTAAGCCATTTAGATCTATGTTTATTGGCGGTCTAGATAATAAAATCGAAGAAATTAAAAAAAATATCAATGAGTCACTTCAATCTTTCACCGAGGCTGAAAAAAAAGTTAATGAAGCTCAAAAGCAAACAGCAGATTTAGACAATAAGATAAGCCAATTATTAGCTGATGCAAAAAACCAAGCTCAATCCTTATCTCAAAATATTATTGATAAAGCTCGCCAATCTATCTCTTCTAAAGAGAAAAACTCCTTGGAGAGGATAAAACAAATTGAATTATCTGCTATTCAATCAATCAAAAGCCAAGCCTCTATTGAGCTTAACAAAATTATAGTTGGTTATTTAAATAATTTACCAGAGTCTGATAAAAATAAGCTAATTGAAAAAAGCATTTCAGATTTTAAATCTTTAAATTAAGTTAATTTAAAATCTTTAGGGGTAATTCCTACGAAAACCCTAACGCCACTTTTATAATCGTCTTTTGTAATTGTAATAGAATTGCTGAAAGAAAAATTTTGTATTATTTGACCACTACTATCCTCTGGTATTTCTAAATTAATTAAGTTAGTAAAATTTTCTTCATACAACTTCTGATCTTCCTGTTTATTAGTGACAAATAACCAAAAAGTAAATTCATCATTAATACTTTTTTGACTGGTCACTTCAACTTCATAATCAACTTGAATAGATACTAAATCATTTTTATTTGCTTGCTCTGAACATATTAGGCTCAAATCTTTATTTAAACTTAAGCTCGTATCATTCAAATCTATGGATTTAGCTTTTAAGAGTACTAAAGATTTAGGGCAATCTAAATAGACATATTCATTTTTTTTATTAAAAGGATTTTTGACAGAGCAGGAGTTTGTGATTACTAGCGCTAAAATAGCTGATATTAAAATTTTAAACATTATGATAGTAAATATTAATTAATAACTTTTAAAATGAAATAAGTCTTTTTATACCAAAAAAAATGGCAGTTTATACAAATATAGAAATTGAAGATGCGCAATTAATATTTAATGGCCTTGGGGTAATTGCATCAATAGAGGGTATAACTGAGGGTGTAGAAAATTCTAACTTTCTTATACAACTAGAAGATAAATCAAAATATATATTTACAATTTTTGAAAAAAGAACAAAGGAACAGGACCTTCCATTTTTTAATAATGCTATGGCAGAATTTAAAAATGCAGGTATTAATTGCCCTGTAGCAACTCAAATAAATCATAAAGATATTTTTAATATCCATAACAAACCTTGTGCCATATATAGCTTTATTCAAGGAAGACCCATAAAAAATTTTAATAATAAAAATTTGTCATCATTAGCTAAATTCACGGCAAATATGCAAAATATAGGCTTGAAGTCATCTTTAGTAAGAGAAAATGACATGTTATTGCCAACTTGGAAATATATCTTAGAAAAGTTTAAAGATTATGAAGGTAAAAATTTACAAGAATTTAATCATGTAAAAAATCTGATTAAAAATATTTATGATAAATTTCCAAATAATATAAGAAAAGGCTTAATACACGCAGATCTATTTAAAGATAACATATTTTTTAATGATGATAGTGTATCAGGAGTCATAGACTTCTTTTTTACATGCACTGATAGTGTCATTTATGATTTATCTACACTGATAAATGCTTGGTTCTTTAAACAGGAGGTCTTTTTTGAAAATGAATTTCAATTATTTTTCAAAGATTACATAGATAATATATCTCTAAATCAAACTGAAAAAGAATACTTAAATTTTTATTTAAAATGTAGTGCAATTCGATTTTTTCTTACTCGATTACACGATCAATACTTTAATAACTCAGGTCAAGTAAACCATAAAAATCCATTAGACTTTTTTGAAATTTTAAAATTTCATG
>Ga0222714_10000297_pt1 | contig 59247 bp, 35 predicted proteins | sample C33_3DmetaG_FD_165048 | JGI IMG/M metagenome (GOLD analysis project Ga0222714, IMG submission 165048) | Estuarine water microbial communities from San Francisco Bay, California, United States - C33_3D | ecosystem: Environmental > Aquatic > Marine > Unclassified | place: USA: California... | reverse complement strand
ACAAGCAAACGTGAACTTTATCAGTGGAAATTGGGTGAACAATCTTACACCCGAAGAACAAGATCATTACTATAATGAAGTGGTGAACTTTTTTGCTGAACAAGTTAAGATTGATGTGTTGGAAAAGTATAACAAACCGATTGCCTTGAAATATAAAAACGTATAAAATATCTTAGTCGTTTCTTCTCATTTAAGGACAAACCACCAATGCAAACAATCAACAACAAAGTTACAAGGTATCGAGTTACATTAGACTTTACAGTTGATGCATCTAACTGTGTAAGTCCTAAGGAATGGAATTGGAAAGAACTTCTAGAACTCCAAAGTAATGAAAGTGTTAATGAGGTTTATGTAGAGAACCTCGGAGAATACAACACTAAGAGGAACAAATGATGGGACAAGAAGAGTTCGATTTCTATCAAGAACTTCTCGAACAAAGTAACACTGAAGAGAACGTAATTGATTGGGATGATTACTCTCAGGGGTCTATAGATGCTGAGTCTTATGACCCCTAAGCTCTCTACCGAAACAACACCTAAAGAGGAGTGGAGTTATATTCTCCTAGTCCTCAAAGAGTTAGTTAGCATGAGTTTTTCACAGGTTTCTGATAACTTGTGGAAAAAGCTGTGGAAAAGTTAAGCTTTAAAAAATGGCTAAAAAAATGTAGCTGTGTGAAAGCTTTCGAGTGTTTATGTTCTCTGAAAAGCCTCTGAGTTCTTGTTGTCTTAGCGTGCAGGCTATCACACGATCGCATAAATGTCAAGAGACCCCCCCACATAAGTCTCAGAACCCACACAGTTTGCTACACATAAGTCCTCTGAGTTTTCCACAGCATCCCTGTGGAAATTGTGGAAAACTTTTATAGTTTCTCCGCAGTCTTATGAGCACTCCAAGGGGACACATCTTCAAGAGTTGCCATAGCCTACTCATGTGGTGTACAATTACTCTGTGGAGTTTCATAAGTATGCTTTGAATGCTTAAGCCACTAAGCCAGCTCCAGTTAAGCTCAAGGGACAAAGACTCATGAGCTTACCATAGAACCTTGACAACAGAGAGAATAGTGGACAGTCCTACAAGTGGCCACAGATGATGCCAGAGGGGGCTCAGGCCTGGTATCTTAGCCATGTTGAGAGGAACACACATGAGCAACACTCAAACCATCAAAGAGACCTACAACGGCTGGACTAACTACGAGACCTGGAATGCTGCTCTGTGGATTGGAAATGATGAGTTTCTCTATAACACTGCAAAGGCATGTGTTGAGTTCTGCAGTGATGACGAGACCCCTTGGGCTAAGTTTGTTCGTTGTATGACTGATGGGCAGATTGGTCGTCATTTGGTTCAGACTCGTGACGGAGTTCGTTGGGATGATGAAGCAATCAATGAGGAGGAAATGCTAGAGATGATGACTGAACTTTGACCTGATTCGTTTACACTAACTGTTCGTTTATTCTTGACACTCATGACCAACATCGACATCTCCAAAGCAAGCAAACTGGATCTCCTGATTGCTGACACTCAAGGGCAGATTAAGTACACTGTGTTACCCACTCGGAAAGCTCGTAAGTCTGAGTTGATCATGAGCCGCACAAATGGGGTTCGGACTAACACTAACCGTAAGGGTCAAGCTTATAGCGGTCACGCAACTCATGCACAGAACAGTGTTATCGAGGGCAATGCAGGTGCTTACTTCAAGACCAGTGGCTGAGGGATAAGTTGACAGAAACCCTCCGAGAGTTTATAATACTCAAGGAGGGCTAGCTTAAATATACACGACAAGATTCACGAAGACCTTATGAGCAGCAAACTCAGCGGCAGTTTGAGCAGTTAATTGTGCGGTCTTATGTTATAGCGCGGGGCGCGGTGGCCCCCCTTATTAAAAAACGCTAACTACCCTAATCTATAACGAACCCAATAAGCGCTCGAAATATTAAACGCATTTCAAAATTTTTTTCTTAGGCCAAAAACACCCATAAGGTTCATAGGACCATCAAAATTTTTTTCGTGGCCATAAATATCATTTTAAGTTGGTTGTGATGTTTTATAAGAAACTTGATATTGATACCTTTAGAGAAGTACAAGATCAAATCGTCCCTTATGTAATTGATTTTGTAACTAATGACGTAAGAGAGTCTGAGAATAAATTTTCTGAAAAGGTTTCTTTTAACTTTATCTCTGACGAAGACCTTATAAGATTTAAGAGAGATATTCCTATACTATTCGAATGTATCCGTAGAGAACTTGGGAGTGAAGTGATCTACATGGCATTTGTATACATTGATGGTATCGATAGTATTCCGATTCATACTGATGGTGATGATTCAATCAAGAGAAGAATAAGACTTCATTGGCCCATCTTAAATGAGACGAGTGCTTCAACGGTTTATTATAAGAGAAATAATAAGGATGTAGAATCAACAGCGCATTCTTATAAGTCTGGTGTATCTGGGCGCGTTTTTGATATTAATGATTTGACTGAAGTTGATAGATATATTCTAGATGTTCCTACTTTGAATAATGTCAAAGAGATTCATGGTGTTGATATCTTAAATGATAATCTACCTAGAATTTTATTGACTATGAGATTGTCAAATGAGGAAGAAGTTTACCAAAGATATTTTTAACAATGAAGATTGATACTTTATTTTCCTATCCTGGTCTTCCATTTAATGATACTTTCGAAAGTTTTTTTGATAAGTATAAACTAAGTGAAGACGTTGAGTGTTATCAGTTTATTTTTTGTCCTTATGAAACTGGTACTGGGATTTCATTTAATAATTTAAATAAACTCAATTTTCAGAGTAGAGTTGTCATTTTTAATATCATTGATTCTATTATTGATAATGATGATAATACTGATATTCATGGGCTTCGAAAATTTTGCGCGAAACACCCTGAAAATAGTTTTATTATATCGTCCCCTCATTTAAATCTCCAACGTGAGTTAGATAAAAGAGGTATAAACATTCCGAACCTATATCTTACTTCATGGATACCTACAACCTTCTCTGAGAGGTTTAAACGTTGCGAGAAGGGTGAACTATCCAATAGGTGGGTATCGTTCAATTCAAGTACCAAATTGCATAGGGTGATGGCGATGTCCTATCTCCTATCAAAGGACTATGGAGACAATGGTGACTTCACTTTTGACTTTCGTCATAAGATCTATAAACAACCATATCAATATAAAAACTTTAAACCACCTTCTCCTGAACTTAAGACTAGTTTTGCAAAAGGACACAAGAAGTTTAAGAACAAAGAGTTTAATCGAATAAAGATTAGTCAATTTGATGCAAGTAATCTTGCACCTGCAGCTAACTACAATGATGTACTGTCATCAGTTTATTCCAACTATGGTGTCGAAATTATAACTGGAACATCATTTTTTGAACAAACTCCTCTCTTAAGTGAAAAAGAAATGCAGTCTGTCTGGGGTATGGTCTTTCCAATCTTTCTTAATGGTGTAGGAATAGTCAGAGAACTTAAAAGTTTTTTTGGTCTTGACTTGTTTGATGGTGTCATTGATCATAGTTATGATGAAATTGAAAATCATTTCGAAAGAATGGCTGCAGCAATTGATAGAAATAAACACTTATTAGACGGTTCAACCGATATTCATAAGTTATGGACCACTCATAAACATCGATTTGAGTCAAATTGTGAGAAAATGGAGTCACTTTTATATGATCGCACCTATCAAACACTGTTTAATCACAATAAAATTAAACAATCTTTGCATCATTTCAATATTTCTCTTGAATTATGATTATTGAAAACAATAAACCAATCAAAATCATTGGTTACCCAGAATCCTCATTAACTGATGGGGCTTTACAGTGGTTTTTACTCGAAAGTAAGAATGAAATCGAAATTATCACGCCGGAAGCGTTTTTAGACCTCAAAAATAAGTCTGATTATCAATATTTTGTCGGATTTTCTCTCGATATGTCGCTTAAACGGGTTATTTGTGATAAAATTGATGAGTTAGACCTAGAGTGTGTTACTTATGTACATGATTCTTGTGTAACTTTTGACTCTTCTAAAATTGGCAAAGGAGTTTTTATCGGTTCTTTTTGTACAGTTGCATATTATTCCAATATTCAAGACCATTGTTGGATAGAATGTAACTCTTTAATCACCCATCACGTTAATCTTGGAAGAGGTTCGGTGATCCATGCAGGAACTTTAATTGCAGGTAGAACTACAATAGGAGAATTTTGCACTTTTAACTTTAAATCATCGATGATTAATAATGTAACTATGACTGATAATGTTACAGTTGGTGCTTTTAGTAATGTCACTAAAAATATTACTAAACCAGGTCGATATGTCGGGTCTATTGCTAGATATATCGGTGAATAATTAAAACTCATATATAATTTTTGAAAGTGATCTAGTAAAATATATGGAACTCAAGTTGGATTACCAAGAAAAAGATCTATTAATCGAGTGTCTTCAACATCGTTTATATACAGATAAAGTTTTGGTTATTAACGATTCTCTCAGAAATGAGATTGAAGATTTACTTGAAAAAGTCGAAGAAGAATGCATTTAATTTTCTTCTAAATAAACCAGAAACCATTGCATGAATTGACTTGTGGTGGTAGAATGAACACGTCGCTATTCTAATTTTATGTCTAAAGGATTTACAATTAAAGCTAACGCACCCACCCCAAAAAAGAAAGAAGGAGATTTCGATCTAGCCGCTGCAAAAGAGATGATTCGCGGTAAGAGTATCGTATTCATGCTTCCCGGTCGTGGGTGTTCTTATATTTTTCTAAAGAATTTTGTCCAACTTTGTTTTGATCTTGTTCAGAATGGTGCAGCCATTCAAATTTCACAAGATTATTCCTCCATGGTTAACTTTGCACGTTGTAAAGTTCTTGGTGCAAACGTTCTCCGTGGGCCCAAACAGATTCCCTGGGATGGTAAACTGAAATATGACTATCAACTCTGGATTGACAACGATATTGTCTTCAGCACTGAAGGATTCTATCGTCTAGTTGCAATGGATAAGGACATTGCATGTGGTTGGTACATGACTGAAGATGGTCATACCACCTCTGTTGCACACTGGCTTGAAGAAGATGACTTCAAGAACAACGGTGGTGTCATGAATCATGAAACTGGTGAAACGATGAGTAAGCGTCGTAAACCATTCACTGTTGACTACACTGGTTTTGGTTGGACTCTGATCAAACATGGTGTCTTCGAGTCTCTAGAGTATCCCTGGTTCGCTCCTAAGATGCAAGTCTTTGATTCTGGTGAAGTTCAAGATATGTGTGGTGAAGACGTATCTTTCTGTCTTGATGCCAAGGCTGCGGGTTATGAGATCTGGTGTGACCCCCAAATTCGTGTTGGACACGAGAAGACTCGTATCATCTGATATAGGTCTTAAAACCCCGACAAATGGACTTTCGGCGCGCTTTAGTTATTGACTAAAGCGCAAAATAAAAAAACAATCTTGAGGTACTAAAAAATGGCAGTAAAAGCAAAAGGTGGACTTAGTAAAAAGGCTCATGTTCCCGGCCCTCCTAAGAAAACCCGTCAGGGTAATGGAAAAGGAACTAAGTATGCTGCAACGAGTCGCAACAAGGCTCGTAAAGCATATCGTGGTCAAGGCAAAGGTTGATTTATAAATAATTTTAAATTATTAATTTAAAAAGATGTCAGAAACAACCCCAAAAGTAGGACCATCAGCAGCAGATGCACCAGCATCTGCTCCAGAAAGTGCAAAAGTTTTTGGTTATGATGTATCTGCAAATGCAAGAAAAGTAGTTCCTGCAAAACCAAATCCTGCTTCTCCTTTAGCAGCAGGTTGATAATTCCATAAGTTAAAAAAATGGACTTTAATAGTAAACCAGACACTCATAAAAAAGGTAGCGACGGAGTTTCAGAAAAATATCTGTATGATGTTGAGAAACAATTATACAGTATTGCTATGAACTATATGCCACATCTAAAACAAGCTTCTATCGATGATAAAATTAAAGAACTAACTGAAGAAAACTAATTTCAATATGTATTTTTTGGACTCGAAGGAAGAATGGAGTAATATACATCCAGAAGATCTTTGGGTCTATAACAAACTTATTTTAAATACACGTCTAAGACACCTCTGTGGACCTACAGGGGTGTCTGTTTCATGTTCGGGTAATTATATAGTTCGACCTAGTATTAACTTACTGGGTATGGGACGTTTTGCCAGAATAGAATGGATAGAAAACAGTACAGATCATTTTCATCCTGCAGAATTTTGGTGTGAAATTTTTAAAGGAAGACATTTTAGTGTTGATTATCAAAATAAAATTCCAAAATTAACTGTTTTAGGTGAACGTGATGGGGATGATGATTTGTATAAGTGGAAAAAATGGAGTAAGGTTGACAATTTTATAGAATTTCCAGCAATATTAAATAGATTAGTTGGTAACTATGAATGGATAAATTGCGAATTTATTGAAAATAGACTCATAGAAGTTCATTTTAGACAAAATCCAGACTTTAGATATAATAACAGTGTAGCAATACCAGTTTGGAGGGGAGACCGGCCTCAAAAAATAGAAAATTTAACTTTTGTTGAGGATGCAGATTACTTGAGAAGAGGGTTTTTTATTGATTAACGGGATAGCAACCCCGTAAAAAGTTCTGATCTAACAAATCAGGAGCTAAAAATGTCAAATCATCCAATTCCAGACCAAGGAAAGGACTTTATTAATTCGGGAATGACTCTAATTACTGATCCCAGATCAGACAAGTATATGAATATGCTTCGTGAAGTTGCATATGACCACATCAATGACATTAAAAGACAAACAAAACTTCATGAAAAAATCAGAAATGATGATGATTATGATGATTGGGAATATGGTACTGAACCAGTCTATGGAAAAAAGTGGTAAAAATGTCTTATACATATAATAAATACCCTTAGTTTGAGTAATGACTAGGATTTCTCGCAAATTTAAAGATATTAGTCTCTCTTTTGTGAGAAATCCTGTAACTAATGATATTCTTGCAATTAATGATGCTGATGCAATTAAAAAATCAGTTATAAATTTGGTAAGAACTAAGACTGGTGAAAGATTTTTTAATCAACAACTCGGATCTAAAGTTGAAGATTCGATGTTTGAAATACAAACTCCAGAGATAGCTTACTCTTTGGAGTTGGATATTAGGACTCTTCTTAAAAACTTTGAGAGGAGAGTAAAAGTTTCATCAGTTTTAGTAACTTATCCTGATGAATCCAATGATCTTAACATAAAAATTTCATATGATATTATTGGTATTCCAGTTCCAACTCAAACTGTAGAGTTCCTACTACAACCAACCAGAATCTGATGTCATTCAATCAATTTACAAATTTAGATTTCAGTGATCTAAGGACTCAGATCAAGGACTATTTACGTGCAAATCAAAATTTTACAGATTTTGATTTTGAAGGGTCTAACTTTTCGGTTCTAATAGATTTACTAGCCTATAACAGTTATATAACTGCCTTCAACTCAAACATGGCGGTTAATGAAGTATTTTTGGAAAGTGCAACTTTGCGGGAGAATGTAGTTTCACTTTCTAGAAATATTGGATATTTACCAAGATCAAAAAGATCTTCTAGAGCAACAGTAAGTTTCACTGTTGATATGAGCGCAACTGATGCTAGAACAGTTAAATTATTAGCAGGTCAAGTTGCTCTTGGTGCAGTAGTAAATGGTAATTATATTTTTTCAATCCCAGAGGATATTACAACACCTGTTAATAGTGATGGAATAGCCATTTTCGATAATTTACCCATTTATGAAGGAATATTCCTTACCAGTACATTTATTGTAGATGAATCTCAACCAAATCAGAGATTTGTATTACCAAATAGTAATATTGACACAACTTCTATTAGAGTAAAAGTAACTGATGCTGTAACTGAGACTTATACTGCGTATGATACTCTGTTGGATGTTGGTAAAGAAACTAGATTATTCTTGATTCAAGAAGTTGAAGGAACAAAATATGAAATTAGATTTGGAGATAATATTATTGGTAAAAAACCAACTAATGGTAGTAGGATAGAAGTTAGTTATATTGTTACAAACGGATCTTTTGGAAATGGAGCTACAAACTTTACTTTTTCTGGAAGATTAAAGGATAACAATTTACTTGATATTACAACTGGAATTTCTCTACTATTAACTCAGTCAAAATCTGAAAGTGGTGATGAGATAGAATCTGTAGATTCTATTAAGTATTTTTCACCAAAAGTGTATGCCTCGCAGTATCGTGCTGTAACATCAAATGACTACAAAGCTTTAGTTCCATATATTTACCCAAATGTAGAGTCGGTAAATGCATACGGTGGTGACGAATTGGATCCCCCAGAATATGGAAAAGTTTTCATATCCATTAAACCCAGAAATGGTACATTTTTGTCTCAAATCACAAAACAGAATATTTTAAGTACAATTAGAAAATATTCTATTGCTGGAATTAGACCAGAGATCGTTGATTTGTCATATCTTTATATTGAATTGGATGTTTCCGCTTATTATAATGCAAATTTACTAAGTAATCCAGAAAAAGCAAAAACAAAAGTAACGAACACTTTAACTGAATATTCTAATTCAAAAGATGTAAATAGTTTTGGTGGTAGATTCAAATATAGTAAGATAGTTGGTCTCATCGATGATTGTGACAAGTCTATAACTTCAAACATAACTAAAGTTAAAATGAGAAGAGACTTGAATCCAGAAATCAACTCTTTTGCAACTTATGAACTTTGCTTTGGAAATCAAATACATACTAGAGATTCTGGATATTCGATAAAATCTACAGGATTTACTATTGATGGGGTGACTGAAACACTTTATATGGCAGACCGACCAGTATCCACAAATGCAAAAACTGGAACAATTTTCTTCTTCAAGTTGGTCAATAATTTGCCTGTGAATGTAAAAAATATTGCAGGAACTGTTGATTATGTTAGGGGTGAAATACGATTAGATGTTGTCAATATAACATCTGCTTCTTTGGCCAATGGATTTATTGAGGTTCAAGCAATTCCAGAATCAAATGATATTATTGGATTGCAAGATTTGTATTTGCAATTGGACGTTCAAAATACTGTGGTAAATATTGTAGAAGATGTTGTCAGTTCTGGCGAAAATTCTTCTGCAACAAATTATGTAACTACATCTAGCTACCTAAACGGAAAGTATACGAGATAAAATGTCAGAAATCAAAAGGGTAAAAATTGGTTCTATCATAGAATCACAAATTCCAGAGTTTCTATCTGTAGAATCACCTCTTCTTGTAGAGTTTCTTGAACAGTATTATAAATCAATGGAAAGCCAGTCTGGTTCCATTGATATTATTTCAAATATATCTAAGTATAAAAATACTAAAAAGTTCAATAATATTGACCTAATTGAAGAAACTTCACTGACTTCTGATGTCTTGAGTTTTGATACAACTATAAATGTAACTTCAACGAAGGGTTGGCCCGATACTTATGGATTACTAAAGATAAACAATGAAATTATTACATATACATCAAAAACCTCAACATCGTTCAAAAACTGTGTAAGAGGGTTTAGTGGAATTGAAAATTTAAGAGCATTAGATAATCCAGAATTTGCTGTATTTACATCTACCAACTCTGAAGAACACTCAAGTGGAGATGTAGTTTTTAATTTAAGTAATTTATTTTTAGTTGAGTTTTTTGAAAAATTCAAGTATGAATTTTTACCCGGATTTGAGTCCAGAGATTTTTATGAAAATATTTCTGTAGAAAATATAGCCTATAAAATAAAGGATTTATATTCATCTAAGGGAACTGATCAGTCATATAAACTACTCTTCAAAATTTTATATGGTTCTGATATTGAGATAATCAAACCACAGGATTATACCCTAAGTCCATCTTCAAACTCATATTTTACTACAAAAAATATTCTTGTAGAAAAAATTTCTGGTGGAGATCCAATAGACACTAAAGGTAATTTTTTATTCCAAAATATAACTGGCATTGGAACTGTAAGTGCTTCTATTTTTAATGTAGAATATAGACCTGTCTCAAATAAAAATTTTTACGAGATTTCTCTAGATAGTACTTCATTTAGTGGAAATTTTGAAGTATCTGGTAAAACTAGAATTTTGGAGAGTGTTTCGGAAAATGCTGATAATATTTTAGTTGACTCTACAGTTGGATTTGCTAACTCTGGAGCGATTCTGGTAAAACCCAGAAATTCTGATTTTATTACAATAAATTATACTGGAAAAAATATAAATCAATTTACAGGAGTCACAAATGTATCTAAACCTCTTGACTTTGGTTTAGACTTAATTGAAGAAAAATTTGCTTTTAGTTATATTGGTGTAGGTAATACATCTAAAGTTGAATTTAGAGTTGTTAATGTAATTGATACTATTGATTTTTCCAAAACGTCTAATCTAAGAGTCGGAGATTCTATTTCTTTATCTGGTTTTGGTAAAGATTTGTTTGATGAATACGAATTTAATAGTTGGATGTATAACTTACCAACTAACCATAATATTCAAGTAATAAATCAAGTTGACAGTACAAAATATAGAGTTCAATTATTTGATAAAGTTTATTTTTATGTTGGAGAGTCCATTCTTTTAGTAGATCCGTTTGGTAATAATACAGAAGCTAAAATTATTGATGTAGAATACTCATCTTCTGATTTAATTAAAAAATATGCAAATACAGTTCTAATTCAGGTGTTAAATCCTGGATCATTTACTGTTTTAACATCCTCCGTATTGAGGAAAAAGATTTACAAAGTAAATCACTACAGCAACTATTTCCAAGATCTTGGAAATGTTTCAGCAGGAGTCCAAAACACATATATTGATTCTGATGAAAAGTTTTTCTATGTAACATCTTCGGGATTGCCTAATTATACAGTTTTTTCAACCGATAATAGGAAAATAGCAACAACTAATGTTGGTTCTTCTAAAACAAACATTTTTAATATCCCAAACCACAATTACTTAAGTGGAGAATTGTTATATTATGGTAATGATACCGGAACTTCTGGACTTTCAACAGGAATTTATTATGCAACCAGAGTTGATAAGAATAATATAAAATTATCATATAGTAAATCTGATATTTTTTCCGAAAAGTATATTGATGTTAATCCGGGAATATCAGGTGATGTTTTTTACAAATCTGGATATGAAGAAAAAACTTTAAAACACCAAAAACTTTTAAAGAAATTCCCATTTAATGCTACCAAGTCTTTATTTGATGATTTGAACGAGAGGACTACATTCAACAGAGAACTTGGAATATTAATAAATGGTGTTGAATTATTATCACCAACTCTATTTGATGAAAACATTTATTATGGTGGTTTGTCTTCTATTGAAGTTACTAATCCTGGAGAAGAATATGATGTTATTGAATCTCCACCGATAGAAGTAAGAGACGAAGTTGGAACTGGAGTTAAAGCCCACCTAAATCTCAGCGGTACAGTTAGAGAAGTTAAAATATTAAGCGCTGGATATGGTTATCAAGAAAAACCAAAAGTTACAATTACCGGTGGCAATGGAGAGGGTTGTGCTCTAGAATCTAACTTTGTTAGTACTAGAGTTTCTGTTGGATTTAAGGCAGATTTAAATGTAGACACTCCAACAAATACTATACAATTTCTTACTACTATTCCATTTGAAGATGGTGAAGAAGTTGTATACGATTCAAATAAAAACTCAAATCTTCCTGGTATTGTAGACAGTTCAATATATTTTGTTGGAATTCTGACTGATAATAAAATTAAATTATTCAATACCCAACAAGACGCTCTTCGCAAAGAAAATGAAATTGACATTGTTGGGGTGTCTTCTGGATTCCACTTTATAACAACTTTAAAAAACAAAAATACTTTTACTAAAATCTATGTTAAAGATCCAGGAAGAGGTTATTCTAATAGAAAGGTAAAAGTTCCCTCACTACTTTCTTCAAACGATAATATCGCGGGCATTAATACTTTTGATTCATATGTTTATGCAAGAAATCACGGATTCTCTAATGAAGAATTTGTAGTTTATCAATCATCAGATACTCCTATTAGTGGATTATCGACATCTTTATATTATCAAGTAAAAGTAATAAATAACAACAAATTTAGACTATACAGTGCTGGAGTTAGTACTCAATTAAGTTCCGAAAATTACGATAAAAATAAATTTGTTAAATTTGAGTCTTTGGGAGTAGGAACCCATACTTTTGGATATCCACCTATTGAGATAAAAGTGGAATCTAAGTCTGGTACTGGAGCTACAACGATAATTACCTCTGAATTGGTTCCCATTGTATTGGGATCAATTGATGATGTTTATCTTGAAGATGGTGGAATTGGATTTGGATGTACTGATATTATTAATTTCCATAGAAGGCCTAATGTTGGAGTTTCAAGTATAACTTCCAATGCCATTTTGAAACCTATTATTATAGATGGATCAATAGTAGACGTTCAAATTATCAATAGAGGAAAGGGATTTAGAAAAAATTGTGAAATAATAGTAGGTGGATCTGGAAACTTTGCACAACTAGAACCAATTATATCAGATGGATCTATTCAATCTGTTAATATTGTTTTTGGTGGAGTTGGTTATGGATCATCAGATACTACGTTGACTTTAAAAAATAGGGGACAAAATGCCAAATTCTTGGCTAATATAACTGAATGGAAGATAAATCAAGTATCTAAAAGTAAAGAAGTTATTAATAAAGATGACGATGGAATATTGTATTCCAGTAAAAATACGAATCTGGGACTACAGTTTATTTCTTTCTACGTACCGAAGATATTGAGATATCAGTTGTCTGATAATTTTACTGAAGACAATAAGGAGAGTACGGGAACGGTAAACCACTCCCCCATTTTGGGTTATGCTTATGATGGTAATCCAATTTATGGACCATATGCATATAATACTACAACCGGCGGATTCATAAGAAGAATGAATCCTGGTTATGTCTTAGATGTTGATACTACTAGTGGTAAGAGACCACCTTCTTTTGAGGGGGGATTCTTTGTCAATGATTATAAGTATGATGGATCTGGAGATCTGGACATTCATAATGGTAGATTTGCAATAACTCCAGAATACCCTAATGGTGTATATGCTTATTTTTCAACGATAGATGTTAGTGCATCAAATGAGTCTATTCCAAAATATCCATATGTTGTTGGTCCATATTTCTACAATAAACCAACAGCAGAAAACTTCTTACCAGCATTTAACCAAGACTTTAATGTTTTTGATACAAAACTAACTAGAAATATTGGACCATATTATTTGAATAGATCTAGTTCTTCTTATGATTTAATTGATACGGTATTAGATGAGTATAAACAGGAATTTTCAGTCACATCAATAAATTCTGGTAAAATAGAAGATGTTTCAATATTCTCTAGTGGTGATAACTATAAAGTAAATGATCCGGTAGATGTAGACATATCTGGAACTGGTGGAATACAACCAAATATTGTTGTAAGTGAATTAGAAGGAAGACAAGTTGAGAACTTTTCTATAGTTGAAGAGGTACTTGAAGCAGAATTTTTTGTAAGACAACCAAATACTCTGATAAAAACTTCAGGACCTCATGGCATTAAAAATCAACAACCAATTACAATTTCTGGAATCTCCACTATTACTGCAGCAGCTTTCCAAGGCGTTAAAATAACGAATGTTCAGGAGAAAGAAGTACAATTATCCGAAGATATTGCAGATGAAGCAACAACAAGTAAGTTTACCTTTATAAAAGTTAAAGATGTTAATGGATTCAATACCAATGATTTTATAGGAATTGGAACAGAAAAATTATTAATTACTGGTATTGATTTTAAGAGATCTGGTTTTTATGTAAACAGACTAGAAAATACTGGAATTCATACAGTATCTGGTGGCAATGTAGTTCTTCTTCCGAGAGAATTTGAAATTCCCACTGGAGAGGTAAAAGACTACTCATTACAGAACTATAGTGTATTTTTTGATCCTAGAAGTGATGTGGGAATTGGAAGTACAGGTTCAATTAGAAGTGTTATTTCTTTTGGTTCTAGCTCAGCGCAAAACCGATTTATTCCACCAAGAAGTATCTATTTACCTGGTCACAAATTCTACACAGGTCAACCACTAAAATACAATTCTGGATCCGGTGTTGCTGGAACATCTTTATATGTTAATAATGTTGGTGTTGCTCAATCCATTCAACTAGAGAATGATCAAACAGTTTACGCTGTAAATCTGGGTAGAGATTTTATCGGATTGTCAACGGTTGGATTTACAACATCATCTTCCAATGGTATTGGAACTAACAACAATTCTGTAGAATTTTGGGATCAGGTAAAATCATACGGTGTGATTGGTGCAGCTCATTCTCTGACTACTTTATATCCTAAACTTACTGGAGTTATAGGAAAAACTTTAGGTGTTGTAACTACAACATCCAATCATAATCTTCAAGTTGATGATATTATTAAATTTAATATAACCACTGACTATAATGAAGTTGTAAAAGTTTTCTTTGACCCTGTAAATAGAAAAGTTTTAATGAGAGAAGTTTCTTTCTCTGATTCCGATGTTTCATTATCTGATAATTCTATTGATGTTTCTTCATATAATGGTAATATAGAAACCGGCGATAAAGTTGTTTATGTGGCTCAATACCCAATAAATGGTCTTGAAAACTATGGTACTTATTATGTTTTAAAAACAGATTATAATGCAATAAAACTATGTAAGTATAGAAGTGATATTGAAGACTCTAATTTTGTTAATTTCACTTCTATTGGTGGTTCGGATCAAAAATTACATTTTATAAATCCACAAATAACTTGCATAAGAACAACAAAGATAGAATTTGATTTATCTGATTCTAGTCTTTCAAGTTTAGATTTACAATTTTATTTTGATGTTAATTTTGTTGAAAAAATTAATGAAAGAACAGGTTTCTTTGTGCAAAGAGAGGGTATTTCCGGAGATCCTGGTGCTAAAGTAATTTTGGATCTATCTGGCCAGTTTTTCCCAATTTATTATGGACTATTTACTAAAGGAACTTCCGAACAAAGTAAAAATCAAATATCTACAGATTATGATGTATTGTCAAATAATAAAATTAGTATTGTAAATCACAGACTTAATGCTGATTTTGTTATTTCTAATGTAACTGATAAATCATTTAGTTTCTTTAATAACAAGAAACCAACATTTATTGAAAATCAGATTATAAATGAAAATCTAACAACTTTTTCTTATAAAACTACATCCACAACTGCATTAGGTCCAATATCTAAATTAAAAATAAACTTCCCAGGAAGAGGATATTCCAAAGTTCCTAAAGTTAGAGAAATTAAGAGTGATTCTGGTACAAATGCAGTTGTAAAGTTAATATCTCCAACTATTGGTAGAGTTGAAACTTTTACAAGAGTGAAGGATGGATTTGACTATCCAACAGACGCAACATTATCACCATCTTTGAGTGTTCCTACGATTATTGGTGTAAAAGATATAAGAACTATAGATTATGTTGGAATAATAACAGGCGGTAGAAGATATAATAGTCCACCAAAATTACTTGTAAAAAATAGTGATTTGGGAATAGAACTCGGTGCAGTTATTTCTGGGGGATCAGTAACTAATGTAACTATCAATAAAAACTCCACCTCTATAGCTAAACCACTTGAAGTGATAACAATATTCAATTCAAATGGATATGAGATTGATAATATAAGTGTCGTAGGTGATTCTGTAACTCTGGAATTATCAAACGTTGCAGGTCTGACGCCATTTATACCTACTGGATTTGGTAGTACTGATTTTGTATATCCTTTTAAAGTCGGAGATGAAATTTTTATTGAAAACTGCAGACTTACAGATGAGACAAGAGCTCTTGGTAATGCTAATTTCAATTCTTCTTCATATGACTATGCATTCTTTACTGTTACTGGAATAAATTCAGTTAACAACACTGTCACTTATGATATGACTGGTATATCTACCGGCACTTTTGGTGATTATAGTGATGAATTTAATCTGGGTATCGTAGTTAACAAAAATGATATGCCAGTTTTTGAAATGATCTTGAAAGATGATGTAAATTATTCTTCAAATGAAGTTGTTACATCACCAAGATTTTCCGGTAGAATTATGGAGAGGGGTTGGGATGGAACTCTCAATCAAATGAGATTAAAAAATGTTTCTGGCGATATAACTGTAGGTGATAAGATTTATGGAGAAACATCTAAAATTACTGGTACTGTAGAATATTTTGATAAATTTAATTTATTTGCAACTCTTGGTGTTTCCAGAGACAAAACTGCCTCGGTAGATCTTTCCTCCGGTATTTTGAATGAATATTCTCAGAGAATATCTGATAACTTCTACTACCAGAAGTTCTCATATTCAATTAAAGGAAATATTCCATATTCTACTTGGAGGGAATCTGTAAGATCTATTGTCCACCCATCTGGATTTAAAGAATTTTCTGATTTGGAAATTGTCACAAGTCCAACATTAAATGAGGTTTCTGTTGGAATAGCCAAGTCTTCCAATATGAAACCAATATTGGCTGCGACTGACTCTTTTACTTTCCTCAATATTGATGAAGTGACATCAATGAACACTAGGAGAAATTTTGCTAAAGTTTATGAGGAAGAATTATTAGAAAATGGATCAACTCAAAATGTTTTCTTTGATGAAGGAGTTGATTTGGCACCTTACATATTGAACAGAACAAATAAGGTTATAAGTATTGATGACATTTCTAGTCAATTTAATGGAACTTCCGAACAATATCTGAGAGGAAGATATGCAGACGCTTCTGATTTGTTAGATTTAAACAAAGAATTTATTAAAGAAGAGGTAGTTGCATTTGTTGAATTTAATTATCCAAATATTGGATTGAGTACAACTTATAGTAAAGAAAAGTGCCTCAGAGATACTGGTTTTATTGTTGATGCTGTTTCGCACGACCTTAAGTATAATTCTAATAATAAGTCTGTTGAAGCTGGTTTGGCATATTGGGATGCTGGTTCTTCATATGTTACAAATGAAACCGATGAAACATTATTTGCATACAACTATGTAAAGTTTATTGGACAATATGTAATTAATAACCAAACTCCACCAACCTTATACCAATCATCAGTAGAACAACAGTTTAATTTCACTGTAACCCCAGATCCACTTAATGATGATGTTAATAGGTATAAGGATTCGAGAAACCTTATTCTTGCAAATAGAAGAGAAATTCTAGATAGATCTCTTGCTTCCATTGGAATTGGCTTCCCGGATTTCTATTTCCCAGGAGATACTCAAACAAATGCGAGATCGAGATATTATGATGGATATAGATTGATTCAATTAAACAGACAAGAAATTATTGATACTTCTTATTCTAATACTGTTTCAGTTTATCCAGGAATTTCTACTGTAATTTCTCAATTCAAGACCGATTTGGGTCAATTTGTTGATGCAGTCTCTGTTGACGTATTTACTGGAGGAAATACATATTCTAGAGAATTTACAGCTCAATACTTTAGTAATGACATTATTATTTCTGGAAAATTGACTGGAGGAAAATCGGAGTCAATTTATGGCTTTGTTCAGTCCAGAGATTTGATGAAGATTGCCATTAGGAATGGACTTTCTGTTCAGGATGTTGGTATCACTTCCGGTCCACCAACTTATGGTGTAGGAAGCATAGTTTCTAATACAGATCCTAGCGCCTGTACCGACGTTCAATCTAATGTTATAACCTTGGTAGGTATTATAACGTCAATCATCTCTCTAGGGTCCACGGCAACTCTGCCAGCGCTTAATGTTGGAACCTATACCACTGGTGGTAATAAGTGTTATCGTGATCTTAGTTATATTGTTGATGGTGTCGCACAGGACTTGTCTTATGGAACAAATCAACACACAATATACAACACTAAAAAGTATTTTGATGGTGCTGGGGTTGCCAGAACAGATGGACTTATTGGCGAAGAATCTGAATCAATTTATGCATTTGAAAGTGCAAAAGGATACATGAAACAGGCGGTTACAAACCAACTGTATTCCAAGGACCTTACAATTACAGCAGACCCACTTACAGGATTTAATACTGATCCATCTTCATGTGCTGATGTTCAAACTAATATTGATACCTTGGTTGGAATTCTAACGGTTGCTGTAGGAAATAGTAGTCTTGCCGGTATTCCAACAGAATTCTATGGAACTGCAGATTGTGCAGATGTCAGAGCTTCTCTCGGTAACTATGTTGGAATTATAACCACAATTATTGGATTGGGTACAAATTTTGCACCAGATTTAACATTCCCATCATTAACGAGAGGTGGTTCCGTAGTTGGATTGAGTACCTTTAAGTTAAAAAATAAAGGAATTTCTCTATTCAAACATGAATTTACTGGTTCTAGTGTTGATGTTGCAACAGATACATTTACTATTCTTAACCACAATTTCCAGTCCGGTCAAGAATTAATATACTCTTACACAAATGGAAGTCCTATTGGAATTGCAACTACTTCATATGTTTCGGGAACTGTTGATAGTCTATTGAACGTTCATGAGTTTGATGGGACTGCAATACTTGAAAATGGATATACATCCGCATTAACAACTTCTATAACAGGTGTATCTACAGTACTGTCTCCTGTAGGACCGTCTTTCAAACAGTATGTTCAAACTGTCGGTAATGGAACAACAGGAACTGATGCAGAATTCACTGTTACAATTACTTATAGTGTATCTACTGGACAACCACTTTCAACATCTATAACTCTAATCAAGGGTGGAAGTGGATATTCGATTGGAGAAACTGTGTCTATCGCAGGTACATACATGGGAGGAACGACTCCAACAAATGACTTGAGTTTTGTTGTTTCCGCAACAGGTCCAACAGTACTGGATGCAGAAGCAAATCAAAGTTATTTGGAAGTTCCTTCTTCGGATGCAACTGGAGCCACTTTCAATGTGTTTAGAAATAATGATGGGGAAATTGCTTCTGTCGATGTTTTAAATGGTGGATCTGGATATGATTCCAATTCAGTGATTTCAATTGCTGGTACTTATATCGGTGGGTCTGGATCAAATGATGATTTATCTTTCAGACCACTTGAACTTGGCACAGATTCTTTGCCATCTAATCTTTTCGTATTTAAACTAAATGATAATCAATTCAAACTCGCTGGATTGTCAACCAGTGTTTTCTTGAATCTTACTGGTGTTGGTACTGCAACACATTCTCTAGAATACAAAGATCCTAATGCTAGTGTAATAATAACAATTGATGGAGTAATACAAAAACCACTCTCAAGAAAATCTCTTGAAGTTGTTCTTGCATCAAGTGTTTCTACGGCTTCTACAAACATATTGAGTGTTTCTTCTGGAATTTCTTCATTAAATGTTCGTGACATTATTAATCTTGATAATGAACTTGTTTCAATCAAAAAGATTGGAGTTTCTTCAGAAAATCATGTGGAAGTTGAGAGAGGTTACTTTGGAACAGTTTCAACTGCACATACTGTTGGTGTTGCGGCTACAGTATTAAACGGTAGCTTCAATATTGTTGGTGATGTAATTTATTTTGATACTGCTCCATATGGTCAAATAGGTCCTGTTGGATTAGAAACCGGATCTATATTTGGTGGTAGAGCATTTAGTAGAAGATTTGATGCTGGTGTTCCAGAGGACAAGAACATTCTATTCGATGATATATCGTTGTCATTCACTGGTATTGCAGCGACAGAATTTACTTTAAAATCTAATGGCCAGACAACAGACACAGTTTTCAACGATGTTAATAGTGCAACAGAAATTAGTAACAATCCAATAGTTCTAATCAACAATGTTTTCCAAAACCCATCTGTCGATTATACTGTAGATGGTAGTGGAACAAACGTTCTGAGGTTCTTAAGTGGTACTCCAAACGCTGGAAGAATATCGAAAGTCTCCATTTCTACCAGTTTTGGTTACATACCATTACTTGGTGCCGCGGCTACTGTAGTTGTTTCTGCTGCTGGAACAATTAGTGATGTTGTTGTTACTGGTGGTGGTTCTGGTTATAGAAGTGCTCCAGTAGTAAGCATTGCATCCACTATTGGAACTGGTGCTAGTATTACCGCTTCTGTCGGTGCTGGTGGAACAATCACAGGATATACTGTTGTAAATGCTGGAAGTGGATACACAACAACTTCCCTACCAGTCGCAGTAATTGGTTTGCCTACTGGATATAGTGCTCTATCACTTGATTACGCTGATGGATCTTCTGGTGTTGGTCAGGATGCAAGACTTTCTGTTCAGATCGGTATGGGATCCAGTGTCATAAACTTTAAATTTGATCGCCCAGGTATTGGATACAAACTTGGAGATAAACTTACTCCAGTGGGAATATACACGGATACCTCAATTAGATATGATTCTTTAAATATTTCTAACGTTTTATATAATAACATAACCGGAGTCACTACTATTACTACAGATTCTGTTCACAATCTTAGTGAAGATGATCTTGTAACTCTCACTGGCATAGCATTTACTTGTGGTTATGATGAAGTTGGTATTCAAACCTTCTCTTATGATGAGGCTAGTGGAATTTGTACAGTTGTTACTTATTCTCCTCATGGATTATTGCGAGATGATGTACCTGCAAATCAAACTAGTGATGAAGTATTCTTATTTAACTTACCTTTCTCATGTGCTGCAGAACATGCAGGTGTTACAACAACAATCTTCCCAGATGGCACATCTTCTTATGGAAGAGTATTCCCAGTTCTAACTTCTATAAGTTCTACCAGTTTCACTATGAATGCTGGAATTTCAACTATTCCTCATGTATTTGAAGGTTGGTCAGAAATTGGAATTAGTACATTTGCATATTACGAAGTTACTGGATTATCAACTGTAACAACATCCGCAAATCATGAGTTTGCGGTTGGCGATAAGGTAACTCTAGCTGGACTTGCATTTACTTGTGATTCGGCATATGTTGGACTAACTACAACGATTTTCCCAGATGGAACCTCCGAATATGGTTACACTTTCACCGTTACCGCTGTTAATAGTGCAACAGAATTTGAATTCCTTGCTGGAATATCCACTATTGTACATTATTACACTGGTGGTGGATATACCAAGAAAGTTCCAACGGTTCAAAGAGTTTTAAAATATACTGATGATAGCACTGATGGAGCTAGAGACTTTAGAGTAGTTTCTATTGGATCTACTAATCAATTTACTGTTCTAGCTGGTTCTATTTCAACAATACCACACTATTACACTCAAGGTGGAATAGTAACATTCAAACAATATGAACCTTTCATTTTGACAGTTGAAGAGGTACAAACCGATACATTTGCTGGTTTCTATCCAGGTCAGTTTATACAATTCGATGATATTTCTTCATTCTTTAATGGATTTAGGAAGAAGTTTACACTTGCAACTACTCTTAATGGCGTAAGAACTGTTATAGGACTTAAAGTTCCGGATGGAACTGATTTAGATATAACTAATAACATCTTTATATACATTAATGACGTACTTCAGGTTCCTGGTACATCATATTCATTCTCTGGAAGTAGAATAACTTTCACTGAGGCTCCAAAAGCTGGATCAAAGTGTGTTATCCTTTACTATAGGGGATCTTCAGTTGACGTTGAGTTGGTCGATCCACCAAAGACAATTAAAACAGGTGATAACATTACCATTCAGGAGAATCCACTAGACCCCTATGATATTTCACAGTTTGATAGAGTTGTTAAAAAGATTGTTACCTCAGATCAACTAGAAACTTTCAATTATTATTCTGTTGGTATTATTACTGATCCAACAAGAGTGAGACCATTGACATGGAAAAAACAACTTAACGATACCGTTATCAATGGAACACTTTATTCTAAGTCTAGACCAAGTTTGCAGAGTGGAGTTAAACCTTTTGCTACAGTAATTAAAAAGATTCAACCGGATGATACATCAATTTATGTTGATAACGCTTATCCACTATTTTCTGATGTTGATAATCTCTCTGAAGATATTAGAGATTTATTGATACTAGAAAATAAAACAGTTGAACAATGTGTTGTTGAGTCCGTAGTTTCTTCCTCATCCACAGTTACTTCTATCAATATTTTAGATGGTGGAATTGGTTATGCAAATACATTATCACCAAAAGTCGTAATTTCTGAAACCTCCATTACCCAAAAAGATCCTATCTTTAACTGGAATGGTGGAGTTGGATTAACAACAACTTATGATTTAAAATCTGTTAAATTTAATGATAGATTTGTTTCTGTTGGAGCCAGTGCTATCTATGCAACAAGTTATGATGGAATAAATTGGCAATTAGGTACGGTTGGATTTGGCCAAACTGAAAGTTTGGACTTCAATTCTATTGAATCTGTTGGCATCGGTACAAGTAATTTATTGGTTTCTGTTGGCAGTCTTGGAAAAATTGTAAAAGCAACAGACTACAATACTTCTACTTCAGTTTGGGAACAAATTCCTCTGAAAGAAGATGTTGCTCTTCCTGGTTTTGGTGTTGTTGGTCAAGTAGGTAGTGGGTACACTGGATCATTTAATGAAATTGCATATTCTAGTGTTACGGATAGTTGGGTAGCTGTTGGAGCTGCAGGATCTATATTTGTTGCTACTGGAGTTACTACTGACGCATTTACAAGCAGATTCTCCTCCACTCTTTCTGATCTTAATAGTGTTGCATTTGGTGCAGAATATTTTGTTGCAGTTGGTGCAGATGGTGTTATTAGAACTTCCAATAATGGTTTTATTTGGGAAACTGCATCTTCTCCAGTTGTCACCAATTTAAATAAAGTAATTTACGCTAATGGGAAGTTCGTCGCAGTTGGCAATAATGGAAAAGTTATACGCAATCTCACGAGAGATACCTATGAAATTATTACAAACAATCTTGGAGTTTCCGATATTACAAATATTCACTATGCTTATGGATTCTATATTATTACACTCTCCAGTGGAGATTTATATTATTCCTTCGATTTATCTGATTGGATTTACAGATCAACAAATCAATCCAATTTATTAAATGATTTTGCTTTTGTAGACAATCTTGGATCAGATGGTAGATATGTAGCTGTTGGAGCTGGTGCAACATCAATATATGCAGAACCTGTTCTTAATAGAGCAACTGCTACTTCCAGTGTTACTTCTGGAGTTGTCACTTCTATCCAAATTGATAATCCAGGATTTGGTTATGATCCAACCAACCCACCTCCAACTTTGGTGGAATTGGACACTTATAAGACAGAAACTGTTAAATCATTTAAAGTTGTGGGAGATTTTGGAACTATTATTGGCATTCAAACATATCTAAGTGGAACACCAGGAATTGGAACAACATCTCCAAAAATTTCCTTTACCTTGAAATCTGAACAATATGATAATAGTACTCTAGGTATTGGATATTCATCACTCAATGTTTTAGGAGTTACGAACAGTCAATTGTCCAAGGGTGATTATTTTGTCATTACAGATAGTAACGTTGAAACTGGTGGAAATCTAATCGGAATATCTACATTACTTGGGGGAATGGCCAGTTACCCAGATTCCGTTATTGGAGTTGCTACACAATTCATAGATGGTGTTTATAGAGTAGAAGATGTCACCACACCTTCTATTGGTATAGTTACTGTGACATGTAACTTTGCTCCTATGGTAGATAACTATGTCAAAGTCTATTCTAGAGGTGAAAATGAAACTGGAATTAATACAAATGGATATTATGGAAGATATAGTTGGGCTAAAATTTATGATTACCAAAATAGAATTTTAGGAAATCCAAAAACTTTTGATGTCTTTACCGACAATGGACTTACAGGATTATCCACATCTCCTAAGATTATGAGAACAAGAAATGTGGTTAGTCAATAAAAGGTGACTAAATAAAAAAAAGTCTATTTAACAATGCCCGCTATAATATCCGACCAATTTAGAATTTTAAATGCAGAAAACTTTGTAAAAAGTGTTTCTGGAGTAGGTGACACATCAAATAGGTATTATACTTTTATTGGACTTCCGAACAGCAACCAACCAGCTGCTGGTGGATCACCAACGTGGTCCTCTAATACTCCATCTCCAGTGGATGGATTTAGAGAGGAGTATCAAGTTAAAGAAAGTATTATATCTCTGAAACAAATAACAAGTCAAGATGTACGGAGATTAGTTAGAAAAGTAAACTGGGTTGCAGGAAATACTTATGAAATGTATAGACATGACTATAATGTTTTTAATGTAACTCCAGTTACTTCACAGACCGGACTTTATGAAGCAAATTATTATGTCATAAATGAAGATCTGAGAGTTTATATTTGTTTGCAGAATGGAACAGACCCAGAAAATCCTAAAGGAAGACCGTCTTTTGACCAACCAACTTTTATTGATTTAGAGGCAAGAGCTGCTGGTGCTAGTGGTGATGGATATATTTGGAAGTACTTGTATACTATTAAACCATCTGAGATTGTAAAATTTGATTCTATTGAATATATTCCAGTTCCAGATAGTTGGGGAGATTCTGGAGAATCGATTGCAACAAAAAATAACGCTGTTGATGGAAAGATAGAAGTTGTTCTGATTAATAATAGAGGTTCAAATTATCAGCCAATTTCTACGTCGTTCTCAAATGTTCCGATTCTTGGTGATGGAACTGGGGGAAAGGCCACTATTACAATTGATTCTTTTGGTAAAGTATCTGAAGTTTTTGTCACGGATGGGGGTAAGGGTTATACTTATGGAACTGTAGAATTCTATCCAGGAGCTCCAGGATCTGATATTAATGGTCCATTAAGTCAGTTAAGTAATACTGGAATTGGAACTACTTCCATATCATCCTTTAATGTTATCATTCCACCAAAAGGTGGCCATGGCTATGATGTTTATAGGGAACTTGGTGCATATAGAGTATTGTTGTATTCCAGATATGAAACATTGGAAAGTAATCCAGATATTATTTTGGGTAATGATTTTGCTAGGGTTGGAATATTAAAAAATCCAACAGTGGTGGGAAGTAACGTCCAACTTTTAGATGCATCAGTTGTAAGTGGATTGAATGCTCTGAAATTAGCTGGTGTTACTACAAATACAACTTATGGTGTTGATTCGGTAATCAAACAGACTGTAGGTTTAGGATCAACTGCTATTGGATATGTTGCATCCTGGGATCCAATAACTGGAGTATTAAAATATTATCAACCAACAGGACTAGCTTCAAGTGAAACTGGATTTAAAATTATTCCATTTACTTCAACTCCAGACGTTGGATATGGAGTAACAATCAATTGTTCTTCCATAATCGGTCCAACATTGCAAATTAACACAGGTTTTAGTGGTGTCACTACGACAATAAATAATAGAATATACCAGTTAGGACAAGATTTCGTATCTGGAATTTCTACCGCTGAGTATGAGAAAAAATCTGGGGATGTTATTTACTTGGATAATAGACAACCTATTCCGAGATCTGCCAACCAAAAAGAAGACATTAAAATTGTATTGGAGTTTTAAATAAAAATGGCACAAAATACAAATCTAAACACATCCCCATATTTTGACGATTTTGATGTAACTAGAAATTATCAACGAGTCTTATTTAAGCCAGGAACTCCAATTCAAGCCAGAGAATTGACAACATTACAGTCAATTCTCCAAAATCAAGTTGAAAAATTTGGTAAACACTTTTTTAAAGAGGGTCAAGTAGTAATTCCAGGAAATACTGCTTATGATTCTGAGTACACATGTGTCCAAATTGATCCAACCCACTTGGGCATTCCAGTATCTACATATCTGGAATATTTGATAGGAAAAAGAATTAAGGGTGAAACAAGTGGAGTTTTTGCTAAGGTAGAAAGATATATTGATAGCGAAACGTCTGAAAAAGATAATTATACTTTGTATATAAAGTATCAGAGTGCAAGTGAAGAAAATTTTTCCACAAGTACTTTTGTGGATGGTGAAAATCTCATTGTATTGGAAGATGTAGATTATGGTCTTGGTGTTATCAGGACAGAATCTTCATTTGCTACTTCTGTCATTGAAGGTTCTATAGCTACTGGATCTGCTGTAAAAATAGAAGAAGGTGTATATTTTATACGAGGATTTTTTGTAGATGTATTCTCACAAGCTGTAATATTAGATCAATATAGCAATACTCCTTCTTACAGGGTTGGACTTTCTATTTTTGAAGATATTGCTGTACCATCTCAATCAAATGAAGATTTGTTTGATAATGCAAGAGGATTTTCTAACTTTGCAGCTCCTGGTGCTGACAGATTAAGAATTACTGCAACTCTAATTAAAAAGTCACTGGAAGATTTTAATGATGAAAATTTTGTAGAATTGCTCAGAATTGAAAATGGTATCATTAAAAGAATTCCAAAAAAAGAACAAGTATCTACTTTAATAACAGATGAATTAGCGAGAAGAACTAATGATGAATCTGGAGATTATTATGTAAAACCATTTCAGGTAGTCGCTAAAGAATCTTTAAATGATAAAGTAGGAAATAATGGCGTATATAGTCTAGGACAGTTAACTAGAGAAGGAAATACTCCATCTAATGATCTATTGGCACTGCAAATATCTCCAGGAAAGGCATATGTAAAAGGATATGAAGTAGAGACTCTTTTAACAATAAACGCAGACTTAGAAAAACCAAGAACAACTGAAAGTGTTAAAGACACGACAGTTCCATTTAGTCTTGGAAATCAAGTAGAAATAAACAATGTTTATGGAACTTTGCCTGTTGGATTTGGTGCCAGCAGTCAGGTAACCTTATATTCTGAAAGAACAGTAACCCCAGGACTTCCATCAGGAATTCCTATTGGAATTGGTAGAGTCTATGATCTTAAATTAAAAAATGCAGAATATGAAGATGCTAGCACTATCTTTGAACTATCTGCATTTGATTTACAGACATATACTTATGTACAGTTAAATGCAACTATATCTTTGACTGCACCAGCTTTCATTGAAGGAAAAAATAGTTCTGCATCTGGATTCCTAGTTTCTAATGTTACTAATAGTAATCAATTAGTATTATATCAAGGAGTAGGAAATTTCACTGTTGGCGAACAGTTGCAAGTAGACGGAGAAGATATTTCTAGAACTATTACTGCAGTTAGAGATTATACTCTAGGTGATGTAAGACAACTCGTTGGCTATGTTGGAGCCACCACATCATTTACATCCGACACTATAATTAATCAAGGAATTGCACTTGGGCCACAAAACTCTGAATATACAATTTCTGCGGCCTCTGGTGGAATAAGTACAGTAACCACATCGGTTTCTACTTTTGGTGTTGGAATTAATACTGGTGATATTTTTGTTTATACAAAACGTGGACAAGTTAGACCAACTTATAATAGAGTAACAGAAGTAAATGCTTCTGGAAGATCTATAAAACTTGAAGCGACTACAACTGTATCTGGCGTTAGTATTGGTGCTCTGCCAACTAGTGAAGTAGAAACTACTAATTTGTATAAAGGTATTTCTGCATTAATAAACACTAGAGAGGCTTATTATTTTACGGAACTCGACAATTCCAATGTTGCTAGTGTTGATGTATCTGAGGGAGAAATAGTTTTTAGAAAATCATATTCAGTTACAGTTGCTTCTAATGGTTTAACAGCAACTTTAGAAAGTGATACCGATATTACTTTGGAACAATTTGATGAAGAAGACTATTCTTTAGTTTTCAATGATGGAACTATTGAGACTTTAACTTCTGGTCAATTTACTATTACTTCTGGAAGGACTTTAACACTTACAAATCTAAGTCAAAATGGCCCAGCAACTTTAACAGCCACTTTGAAGAAAAGAAGATTGAAGTCTAGAAAAAAAATCTACAACAGGGCTTCAGTTTTAAATATTGCAAACTCTAGTTCTACTTCTTCTGGAATAGGAAGCACTACTATTTCCGATGGATTAACATACAGTCCTTATTATGGAACAAGAGTTCAAGATGAAAGAATATCTTTAAATGTTCCAGATGTAATTTACGTTGCGGGAATTTATGAATCCTCTGATGAAAATGATGCAGATTTGCCAAAAATAGAAGTCATTGACCTAAATGCAAATATTTTAAACGCTATCAAGGGTGAAATCATTTATGGCGAAACAAGTGAGGCAATGGCAATATTTGTTACAACTAATGGAACAAATCAAATAGAGTTTGTATATTTTAATGAAAACACTTTCCAAGTTGGAGAGAGGATTCGTTTATATGAGTCAAATATTAGTGCTGAAATAAGTTTACTAATTGAGGGTGATAGGAATATAATTGGTGATTATATTTTTGATAGTGGACAAACGGAAGAAATAGCAGATTTTTCTTCTTTAAGGAGAAAAAGTGGAGTAACCGCACCATCGAAAAGATTAAAAATAGTATATAATCATTATTACATAGATCCTAATGATGATGGAGATTTTGTAACTGTTAACTCTTATGATGCGGATAGATATGCAACAGAACTTCCTCAGATTGGAATTTATAGAGGAAGTGATATTATTGACCTTAGACCTAGAGTTGCTCCATATGATAGTTCAACAACTCCATACTCTCCATTTGAATTTAATGCAAGGCAGTTTTTAGCTTCAACTAATTCCAGTCCATATAATTTTGCTAAAGACAAAAATTTATTCTTATCTTATGATTATTATCTTGCAAGAACGGATAAATTATATCTCAATAGATATGGAGAATTTTTTGTATCAAAAGGTGTTCCATCTCTGTCACCAGTTGAACCTCCAGGTGTTGATAATGCTTTAGAGGTGGCTACTATTACTATGAGACCTTATGTTTATAGTATAGATGATGTGACTGTGCAATTATCTGCACATAAACGTTATAGAATGCAAGATATTGCCAGACTGGAAGATAGATTGAGAAATGTGGAATATTATACTTCACTATCTCTATTAGAAACTGACACTAAGAATTTAAAAATAAGAGATTCTCAGACTCAACTGGATAGATTTAAGTGTGGTTTCTTGGTAGATAATTTTAAATCTGTCGATGCTGGATCTCTAGGTGACCCACAACATAAATGTAGTATTGATACGAAAGATGGTATACTTCGACCCCAACACTATACTACTTCAATAGATCTTCTTTTGGGATCTGAAGCTGTAATTGGTGCTTCCAATTCTTCAAATCCAGATGCAGATTTGAGATTTGTCGAAGATTTGGGCAATCCAAACACTGTTAAAGTTGGTGATGTTGTTTGTTTGAAATACACTAATAAAGTATTCCTTAAAAATACATTTGCGACCAGGATTGAAAATGTCAATCCATTTGCCGTTGTAAATTGGATTGGTAATATAGAATTGAATCCAGGTACTGATACTTGGGTTGAAACTAAAAATACCAAGAGAACCGTAGATCAAGAAGGAAACTATAACTCAACGATTAAACAATTGGGCGTTGATACTAATACTGGATTATCGCCAATTGATTGGAACTCTTGGGAAACCACTTGGACGGGTACGAGAGTAGTCGCCAGACAAAACATGGGAAGAATCCATGTTGGCACAAAAGTAATTGGTAGAAGTGAAAGTAGAGGTGGATTCCAACATGGAAGAGGAGTTCCAATTACAACAAGAACAACGTTTAGAGATCAATATACTAATTTTACGAATGTAACAACATTAACTACTACAAAACAATCCAGAGATGGTATTCAATATAAGGTAGGTGAAAGATTTGATACAGCATATCTTGGTAAAAATGTTGTGTCTACTGAAATTATTCATACGATGAGGTCTAGAAATATTGAATTTATAGCAAGAAGACTAAAGCCAAAGACGCGACTTTATCCGTTCTTTGATGATGTCATGATGTCTAAGTATGTTGTACCCAAACTTATTGAAATTGAAATGCAAAGTGGTACGTTCCAGGTAGGGGAAACTGTAACCGGAACTCTTGGTACAACTTCCATTCGATTCAGATTGGCTTCACCAAATCATAAGTATGGTCCGTATAAGAGAGCCACACAAACCTACAAATCAAATCCATATAAACCCAATCAAACGATTCCTGCATCATATTCCACAACATCTTCAATATTGAATGTTGATACTGCATCTTTAGAATTGCAATCTGCTTCTGGATACTATGGACATATTGTTAAGAATATGCAACTTAGAGGCAAAACTTCTAAGGCAATTGCAAAAGTAAAAAATGTGAGACTTATTACCGATTCTTCTGGTACTTTGATTGGTTCAATCTTTATTCCTGATTCCAAACTACAATCTACACCGTCATTTGAAACAGGAACCAAAACGTTTGTCCTCACAACAAGTTCGACTAATGAGACCATTGTCGGTTCTACAGACAGTACTGCTGATGTTAAGTTTACATCATCGGGAACACTAAACAATACTGAAGAAGTTACTTTACGAACTAGAAATGCAGATGTAGAAAGACGAGATCGTTCTGAAGAAAGAACTCTGACAAGTACAAATACCAGACTTCAGGCTGGAACTTCATTCTCTAATCGTAGCGTAACTCAAACAAGATGGGTTGACCCCCTTGCACAATCTTTTGAAGTTCCAGATGAAAATGGTGTCTTTATAACTAAGTGTGATATATTCTTCCAAGCAAAAGATACCAATGATTTGCCAGTTACGATGCAAATCAGAACTATGCAAACTGGTCTACCAACTACAACAATCATTCCATTCGGTGAAGTAATCTTAGATCCAAGTGAAGTTAAAGTATCTGCTGATGGTAAGACGCCAACGACATTCACTTTCCCATCTCCAGTATATCTTGAAACTGGAAATTCATATTGTGTAGTTCTTCTTTCTGCATCCAATGAATATAAAGTATGGATATCAAGAATGGGCGAAGAAGATGTAACCACATTAGATCTGCCCGAATCCCAGAAGGTAGTTGTGTCCCAACAACCTTTATTGGGATCTCTCTTTAAATCTCAAAACGGTGCTACGTGGGATCCTAGCCAATTAGAGGACTTAAAACTAACTCTTTATAGAGCAGATTTTGTCACAGAGCCATCCACGGCTAGATTCTATAATCCTAAACTTGATATTGGTAATAACCAAATTGTAACTTTAAGAGCTAATCCATTAGATACTATTTCCAAGTCAACCTTGGTTGGTTTAGCAAAGAGTTTGACATCTTCAGAAGTTACTGGATTAACTCCTGGAAGCCCAATACTCCAAAGTAACAATTCAGTATTTAAATCTAATTTAAGAAGTGTAGTCGGAGCCATTGGAATTGGTAGCACACTATCAGTGACATCACCAGGTATTGGATTCACTTCTACATTTAAAACTTATTCTAATGTGGATTTGGTTTCTATTACAGGTAGTGGTTTTGGCGGAAAAGTCAACCTAAGTGTTGATAATGGTGTTGCAATTGCTGCAACTGTTTCTATTGGTGGCACTGGATATGCATATGGCGATTCCCTAGAAATAAATTATACTCAAACTGATGGACTTGGAACTAACTTGATTCTGAGTATTCCAAATAACGTTGGCGTAATTTCATCCTTTAATTCATTGTTAGTTGATAGAGTTCAAGGATCTCTAACTCAAAATAATACAGATAGTCTATTCTATGTTGGTACTAGTGGAACATCTCTTCTTACTGGTGCGACTGTAAACACAATAACAGACCTTTCTGATGGACTTCACTTTAAAGTAAGTCATAATAATCATGGAATGTATTCTTTGGTTGATAAGGTTACGATAACTGGTATTGAACCAGATCAGAAACCACAAACTCTCAAAGCATCATATAACTCGACATCTACAAACAGTATTACTGTAAGCAATGTTGGAATCTTTACGAGCTTTGAAAATGTTCCAGTTTCTTCTGTAAACCCAGGATATATTTTAATTGATAGTGAAGTTATAAAATATACTGGTATTGTAACGTCAACTAATAGTCTGACAGGAATAACTAGAAATATTGATAATACTGATTCCGGAAGTTACTCTTTGGAGACTTCGGTCTTCAAATATGAACTAAATGGAGTATCTCTAAGAAGAATAAACAAAACCCATAGTTTTGCAGACACTGATTTGGTAACTTATCCAACTGATTTGGATCATTATTATATTAAAGTCGATATGAGTGCTACTGGTAGTATTGGTATTGATAGGACTCCTGGAAATGGAGCTGGATACCCAGCTCTATATTTTAACTCCAATAAGTCTTGTGGATCATATGACACTGTTCCATTAACTGGTTCACCAAAAGGACCAAAAGCAACTCAAAATATACCATATAGTCTTATTAGACCAAATATTGCAACAATGATACCCCAACAAACATCAATATCTGCAAAAGTGAGAACTTTCAGTGGGTCTTCTCCTGACGGTAACTTGACTTCATATGTAGACCAAGGATTTGTAGATATTTCATTAAATGATAATACGGAATTTTCTTCTCCAAGAATTATTGCTTCTCAAATAAATGAAGAAACATATCTTGCAGATTTTCCAGGTAAGAAATCATTTACAATGGAAATCGCAATGGACACTAGTGATAGTAAAGTTTCTCCAATGATTGATTTGGATAGAGTAAGCCTTATTACGGTTGCCAATAGAATTAATTCCAAAGTTACAAATTATGCAACTGATGCAAGAGTAAACTCACTGGCAAACGATCCTACAGCGGCAACTTATTTGAGTAACATCGTTACTCTTGATAAAGTGTCTGATAATTTGAAAGTATTCTTTGATGCTTTTAAACACGCATCTAGTGATATCAGAGTATGTTATAGAATTTTTAGATCAGATACTCCACAACAAGCACAACTTTGGCAACTATTCCCTGGATATGATAATCTGGATACAAATTCTCAGGTTATTAATCCTTCAAATAATAATGGAAGGCCAGATAGGAGAGTTGCAAATTCTATAGCCGAAGATGACTTCAATTCTTATGAATTTACCGCATCTAATTTACCACAGTTTAATGGATTCCAAATAAAAATTCTGATGACTGGTACTAATTCAGCATTTGTACCAAAAATTAGAGATTTCCGAGTTATTGCAACTATCTAAGACCATGAGTTTAATACCAGTAGAAGGAAACCGAGGATTGTTTCGTGATGAAAATACAAAAGCCATATTAAATTGTTCTGATTCGGAATATCAAGGATATCTTGAATTGAAAAGTCAAAAACTGAAAGAAGTTTCCAAACTCAATGATATGAAAGAAAAAATAAGTGAAATTGATCAGTTAAAATCTGATGTAAGTGAAATGAAAGATATGATGAGACTCATTATTCAAAAGCTGGAGTCAAATTCATAAATACTTAAAAACAGGTTCTAATAATGGCGGCAAGGAATGTAAACTTAGTTCTTGAACAGGGGGTTGATTTCCAAGCAACCTTTACTATCAATAATACTAACAATGCTCCATTGAATTTGACTGGATATACTGGAATTTCTTCTATTAGAAAACACCCAGAATCATCCACTGCGTATCCATTAACACTAGAATTTCCAGACAGACTTAACGGTAAGGTTAGAATTTCTATGGGATATACTGCTACCGATGCAATGGAAGGTGGTAGATATGTCTATGATGTCGTATTGATTTCTCCAAATGCCTATAGAAGTAGAGCAGTACAAGGTAATGTTCTAGTAACTCCAGGAGTATCATAATGACAGATTACGTAGTTCAATTAAATGAACCGGGTCCATATAGGATTGGTGTTGATTATGAAATTCCAACAAAATCCATACAATATGGCAATATCATTCTAGATGATATTAGTTCTCAGTTTGATGGAGTTGAAACCACATTTGCTTTAGCTAAAAATGGTACATCTTATGTACCTATCAATGACCAACAACTTCTAGTTATGTCTGATGGTCAGATATTAAAACCAGGAAAAGATTTTACTATTTCTGGTGCGAATATCATATTTTCTACAGCACCTACTTCGGGTACAGACAATACTATTGTTGCTTTAGCTACAACTGCAGATCTAACAAGAACAGTTAATTATATTGTAGATAGCGGATCTATCGCAATGTTATCTGGTAATAAGGGGTCAATTACTATAGATGTTAGTGGAATTATTGAATCTCTCACTATATTTTCTGATCAAGAAGGTGATTTAATTTTAGACATTAAAAAGTCCAATTATGCTGATTTTCCAACATTTACATCAATAGTCGGGGGAGTGTATCCTCAGTTTTCAAATGCAAGAAAGGTCAAAGATGATGTACTAAATAGTTGGGATAAGACAATCGTTGCTGGTGATATCTTGACTTTTGATGTCATTGCAGTAAACAACATTAATAGGTTTCTAATCTCTTTAAAATTAAAATTATAAATAAAGATAGTTAAATCAAACGTCACCAAAGTTGTAAGGAGTTGTTTAAATGGCACTATTAGTTCCTAATATTGGGGAAATTGAGTCACTAAGGTATTTGATTGCACAGAATAATCATACTGCCGCCTTGGCTGACCAGTCACCAAGAAATCTCGTTCTCAAACTCTTCACTAGTAATACGACTCCAGCGGAATCGGATGTACCTTCCTTTACCCAATATTATGAGCCTTATGGAGTTGGTAATACTAATTCATATGGATATGCACCTTCCACTGGTTATCCATATTGTGTAAATAACAGAACCGATCAAAATTACACATCACAAACAGGTATTCTTCTAAACGGATCACGTTGGAGAATCAATAACGTTGGTTCAGGTACAACCGCAACCTATCCAGAACAGACCTTCACATTCACTGGTGACGCAGGTGATGTTTATGGTTACTATGTAACCCGTGCAAACAACATGCCTGTTGCCGTTCAGGGTGTTGTACACGGAGCAAACGTTGGTGTTGGAACAACTGTTGTTAAAGGAGATAACACCGACCCAGTAATCGGAGTCGTTGGAAACCAGTACATCACTATTGACCCAGATCAAAGTGTTGATGACCTAACTCTTGGAATGGTTGTTGGCGGTAACGCTGGTATCCAAACAGGAACAACCGTTATTGGTATCGACAGAGCACTCAAGGTTGTCTACCTAGACCTACCACTAATCGATAACATTCAGGTTGCTACTTCACCAGAAGTCAGCTTCAGTTATGGTAAGATCAGTGCAGTTGGCCACCAACTAGTTGCTGGAGATGTTCTTTACGTTGCTGCTGGTACAGGAAACACCGTTACCGAAAGTGCAACTTACACCGTATTCAGTGTTCCAAATGCTGACGAGTTCTATACTTCACCAGCTCTAAATCCAACAATGAACTCTATTGTCGGACTTGACACTTGTACCCTCTACAGTTCAATCATGTATGCTGAAAGATTCACAAATGGTCCTTACAGCATTCAGAACAACGGAGACCAAATCAAGATCACTCTAAACGTCGCTCTTGACTGATTCATAAATAAATACATAATTGATTTTTTGGGGATTGTAATAACTGCAATCCCCTTTTTCATTAATAGGTCTTTTATCGTAGTGAAGGATGAATATCTACGTATATAATTCATCTACTATTAACGAATATTCCCAAGATGACTCTGGTTTTTTAACAGACTCTTCTTGGGAAGTAATTGACTGTGGAAATTTATGTGATGGTACTGATAACAAAGAAGATTTTTATAATATCAATTGCAATGAAACTTTAACTCCTTTTGGTGGCGTTAAAATTGGTGGTAAGACTAAGTATAAGAAGAACAATTCTATATTCAAGAGATATCTTGATCTTAACTCCAAATCAATTATCTTTAATGGAATTGTTCTTCGTTGGATTGGATTCAGCGTTCTTTTCCAACTCTCTAATGATATGAAGAGAGAGGTAATACCTGATGTTTCAGGTGGAGGTATGTTATGAGTACCTTCCATTATAACGCAGATTGTAAACAACCAGATCCAGAAATTTGGGGCGGCGGCGCAGCAGGTGGTCCGTTAGTATTAGCCTCAAACCTTAACGAAAGTTTTTCAAGAATTTATAATAATTCGATTTCGATTCCCAACTCTGCAACTGGAATCATTTCGATTTATGGAGCATTTATAGTAAAGGCTGCTTGGTCAGGAACTGCAACATATATTGTTAGTGGCCAACTAGCAGAAAATAGAACGTATTCATACTCTGGCGACTCTACAATCAGTCTTTCTGGTTCTGCTGTAGAGAAGTTTGTATCTAGTGATGATATCGTTGCCGGATCTTTAGAATCTGAGATTTCTAGCACTGAAAGAGTTACTTATGATTATAATTTAGATTCGGTAGTTCCTTTCTCTTCAGATAGTGATGGAACAATATCTGCAGTTATTGATGAATTTAATGACTACGGTAATATTCTCGATCCAGCAATTCAAGGCCAAGAAGATTATGGAAGTACAGAAATACTTTCAGAAACTTCTTCCGCTATAGGAAATATTATTTTTAATGGTAGTGCTTCTTATTCTGCAATAAGTGACGAAATAAACACTATTTTAGTAATAGTATCTGGTAATCTTGTTGAGAAAGTTTCTTGGGATACTCCAGAAAATACTCTAGATGTTCAAATAAGTGGTAGTGCTTTATATTCGTTTATAAGTAATCCACCAGAAGAAGAAATAAATTTAATATCCTCGGGTCAAGGAATTGATAAGAGGACAATTCATTACAATGAAAGTTCTGTAGACCTTTTTGAATCTGATCCTTATGGGGGAATATCTGATTCAACAACAGGAACTCTTGATTATGGATTCATTTCAAGTTCTACAAGTCAAGGAAATGAGGATCAAGGATCTGTAGTATTTGCAGAAACCATTGTTCCATTTGGTAATGCTTCATTTAGTGGATCTGCATTTGTTAGACCTCCGGCTGATATTAAAACGTATGATACTGGAGCAGATTATGCTGTATCTTATAATCCTCCAGAAAATACGGTTCATCTCTTCAAAGTTGGTAATATTGAAGAACATGTAGTATATGATTACAACGCAGATTCTATTGTTCCATTTATAACTGAAGATACTGGAGATGTTTCTGGACCTATTACAGAAAGTGATGATTATGGTTCGACTGAGGATTTACCAGTTGTCTTTGTAGATTATCTTGATGTAACATTCAACAGTGTTGAACAAGGAATTCCATTTGGACTATTTACTGTTTCTGGATCTGCTGATGTAGAATATACAGATCTAAACTTCTACAGTGACACTCCTGGAGCTGAAGTAAAGGTTGTTTACAGTCCAGCAGAAGGAAATGGCAGTCTCTTTGGTGTTGGTGGAATATCCGAAAATATCATCTTTAGTTATAATGAAGACTCAATAAGAGAATTTGTATTCGAAGATTCAGACTCAGTATCTGGATCACCAACAATAGTTGACAACTATGGTTTAATAACCGATACTCCAACGACATTTGAAGATTATGCAGCAATTGATGAATCATTTGTTGGATCAGTTCCATTCGGATTGTTTAATATTAGTGGATCCGCTGATGTAGAATATACGGATCTAAACTTCTATGGATCAGTAACTGGTGCTGAAGTTAAATTTGTCTACAGTCCAGATAATACAGAAGGAACTCTATTCGGATTTGGCCAGAAACTTGAATCGATTGCATATGATTACAACGAAGACTCTATTCTTTCGGTTGGTGTTCCAAATTACGGAGCAATTGGTGCTGCTGCAACTATTACTGATGATTATGGAATAATAAGTGAGGTTCATGTTCAATCTGAAGATGTTGGAACTATTCTTGGATTCTCCGCTAGTGAGGACATATATCCGTTTGGAATTCTAACAATTTCTGGATCGGCCATAGAAAAACTAGATGCCCAGACTCCAGAAAATACCGTCAATATTGTAATTACAGGAAATGGACTTGAATCCTTTATTCCACAAACAGAAATTGGAAGTGGAATTCTTACACTTTCTGGAACATCTGGAATAACACTTCTAGGATTCAGTGAAGTTGGAACTGGATCACTATTCAACTTTGGTGAAAAACTAGAAAGTGTAACTTATGACTATACTTTAGATTCTGTAGTTGGATTTGTAAGTGAAACTAGTGGAGCAGTATCCGATCCAATCACACTTTCTCTTGATTATGGTTATGTCTTTGACGTTGTAACTCAGGGACAAGAGGATTATTCAGGTGTTGTTCTTGGTGAGGAAACAGGAGCATTCGGCACCATCTCTATTGTTGGATCTGCAGATCCTAGAGAGATTAAGATCTATGACACTCCTCTGGTCAAGATCTACAGATTCCTGGAAGACTATCCACAAATTGGTCTCAACACAAGTTCCTTTGTTGGTGTTGCATTCTCAGATAGAGGAACTGGTGTTGGTGCTTACGGTGGATTTAATATTGACAGACACATCAACTTCATTGGTGCTGGTGGCCCAAGATGGGCAGAACTACCAACGTTAGATCTTGCAAGATATGAATCAATAACTATCTCCGCTGTTAGAGGTAACGGTGGAAATGGTGGAGAAGATCCAGAACCAAATGAGAATCTATTACTACAATACAATACCGCAAGTGATCCAACTTGGATAACAATTGGAACTATTGTTGCTGAAAATGCTCCAGATTACCAAACTTTAAATGATGTAACACTGACCATTCCAGAAGGAGCACAAACTGGCGAAACTACCCTAAGATTCTTCCAGCAAAATAGCAGTGGAGCTCAATTTGATAACTATGCTATAACTCAATATGTTCTAACGCCTCGTGTAGATACACCTAGACTATTCACTTATTCTGGTGGTGGTGTCGAGAGAACTATTGCAGTACCACCAACAACTCAGGCATCTATTTCACTTTCAGAATCTAGTGAATTTGCGCCAGTTGTTTATCGTGAAATTGGCGGTGGATCACTGTTCAGTATTGGTGAAGTAGATGATTCACTAACTTATGCTTATAATGAATCTTCCATCTTACCATTTGAAATAGTTGATTCTTCATCTATTGATACTGTAGAAACAGTAACTCTGACTGAGACAATATTACCTGATGAACTTCTTGGATCTGAATATAATGGAGTTCTTACAAATATTTTACTGTCAGATTCTGGCACCGGAAGTGGTTCTACAGGTGGATTTAATATCGGTAGACACATTAGATTTAATGGTGCTTTAGTTCCAAGAATTGTAGAATTTAGTCTACCAAGAGATGTAGAATCCGAATTAACCTTTGAAGTAATTAGAGGAAGTGATCTTAACGGCGGCGAAGATCCAGATAATACAAATGAAAATCTAAATCTAGATTATTCTCTAAATGGTGGATCAAGTTGGACAAGGATCGATACCGTAGTCGCATACAATGATACATCGTTTAATAGTCTAAAATCTGTATCGATTGCAGTTCCTTCAGAAGCTAGGTCTTCCGGAACTCTATACAGACTAATACAAACAAATCATAATGGAACCAATTGGGATAATTATGGCATAACCACTGTTGGATATGACTATGTTACCTATCCACTTACAGATTATGGATTTGTTAGTGAGATAATCGATGATGGAGAACTTGATTATGGAAATGTCTATGATCCTTCCGCACCAGTACCTCCATTTGGAACCTTAAGTCTCAGTGGATCTGCAGGTCTTGTATTCATCGATGCTAAGTTCTATGATGATGTTAATGTAGAGTCTAAGGTAAGAGTTGCATACAGCCCAGATGACACGACTGGAACTCTATTCACAATTAATGGTGGATCTGAAAGTGTTGTTTATGATTACAACATAGATTCTATAAGAGAGTTTGCACTAGAAGATTCGGATTCTGTTGGTTCTGGAGTAACTGTAGTAGATGATTATGGACTGATAAGCTCTACACCAACAGCGTTTGATGACTATGGATTAAATGATGAAACTCTTGAAGGATCAGTTCCATTTGGATTATTTACTCTTTCTGGATCTGCTAACGTTGAGTACAGAAACGTTAATGTCTATGCAGAGGCCGTAGTAAGACGTACCTTTAGTCCAGATGATACAACTGGAACTCTGTTTGGATTTGGCGAAAAACTTGAGTCCTTCTCCTTCGATTACAATGAAGAGTCTATATTCTTCGCCGGAATTCCTGACAGTGGATCTGTTGATGATGTTACTTCTATTACTGAAGATAATGGATTTATTAATGAAATCCATACTCAGTCTGAGGACTATCTATCCTTAATAGATTTCGTTTCTTCTGTAGATGTATATCCATTCGGAACACTCAATGTTCTTGGATCCGCATCTGTAGAAGCGACATTCGACGAAGTTTTTATTGGAAATCTCGATATATATGGTTCTGCACTTACAGACTATACTCCAAAATATACTTCTGTTGGTGGAACTCTCAATATTTCTGGAACTTCTATCGTCAAGTTCACTTCATCTGAAGTTAAGTCGGGAATTGGTGTTGTTTCTGGAACCAAGATTGAAAGAAGAACTAAGAGTTATAACGAAAGTTCAATTCTTACCATTGGTGAACAACTTCTTGAATATGGATCTCTTTCTGCAACTACGGAAGTTTCTGCAGATTATGGATCTGTTGGTGAAATTGCTGGATCAAATACTATAGAACTTGGTTCAGTAAGTAGTGATATAACCTCAGACATTTATCCGTTTGGAACTATCACGATTTCTGGTGACCTTGGACATCCAGATATTGATTATACTCCAGAATATACTGGCAGTGGAACTATTACCATTTCTGGATCTGCTCTTGAAAGTGAGACAGATGACTTTGGTAGTGGCCGTAGACGTGGTGGCAATATCAGATTCTGTGGTGATGCCCTTTATAGTGAAACGGATGTATTTGTTGGAGTTGCAACAGAGATTACACTTTCTGGAACTCTTGTTGAAAGACAAACTGATGCATATCTTGGTATTGGTACAATATTTGTTTCTGATAGTGCTATTGAAAGAGATGCAGAATCTTACGTTGGACTTGGAACAGCGACATTCTCTGGAACAGCTCTAGAAGCCTACTCTGCACAAACTCCAGAAGGAACTCAACTCTTCACAATCTACGGTGAACTCAATCACCCAGATATTGACCTCACCCCACACTATGGTATTGAGAAGAACATTGGTGTTGGGACGACTGGAATTCAACTATCCGGTACTGCACTTGAATCTGAATCTGAGTCTTATGTTGGTCTTGGAACGGTCTTTATTGTCAATGGACTCAGCCCACAAGAAACCGAAGCTTATCCTGGTGGACCAGGTGTTGGAAAGTCTTGGAGTTTCACAAGAACAACCTACATTGGCGATGGTTCTATCACTCTATCTACTGGAGTTCCAACACGTACTTATTCGCCAGTATATCCAAGAAACGCTCTCATTACTGATCCTGGTTCCGGTAAAGGACTAATCAGAATCAATGACGATAAAGAACTTACATTCTACAGAGCGACTCTACCTATCTTCGCTGATGGTACGATTTATATTGTTGGTGTTGGTTCTGAAGGTCAATTTGATGTTGGTGCAGATGAAAGCTTCACACCTGCAACACACATCGCTTCTGGTCAGGTAACAATATCTGGAATTGCATCCACACGAGAAATAGATGTATTCCAAGATTATGGAACAACTGGTGGTATCGTAATTTCTTCCGAGACTACTCAGGTTATTGAGAAGACTACATTCTCCGAAGTTGGAAGTGGAAATCTGACAATTTCTGACACCATTATTGAGAGAAATACTGAAGCTTATAATGGAACTGGCACTATACTTGCAATATCCGGTGGTGCTGATTCATACTCAGCACAAACTCCAGAAGATACTGCAACTCTCCAAATCTCTGGAAGTGCTCAAGAGTCATTCGTTGCTCAGACTCCAGAGGATACTGTTCTTTATACATTCTCTGGTGGCGGTTCGGAACGATATATTCCTTCACCAGATGGTTCTGGTACTATCTTCATCAGTGGTGATTCAGTCGAGAGAGGTACTGGTTCTCACGTAGGAAGTGGAACATTCAGATTCGTCAAGCACACATGCGATCAAACTTATGATACTTGTGATTCCGATGATATCTACTCAGATGAAATTGGTTCTGCTCGTGAAAGTTTCACTGCAAATACTCCAGAAGATACTGTTCTATTCAATATCGATGGAAGTGCAACAACTGCAGAGACTGCTCTCTATACAAAAGTTGCAACAGGACTCTTTACCCTATCTGGAACTTTACAAGATATCAAACTTACCAACTCCGAATCTGGAATTGGTACAATATTCCTCGCAGACGCATCAACCTCGAGCGAGCGCGATGCTTATGTTGGATCTGGATCTCTATTTGCAATCTCCAGTTCCGACAGTCTATACAGCGCAAATACTCCAGAAAATACAGTTATTCTGCAAATTTCTGGATCCGCAATTACTTCTGTCGAGTCCGACTTCTTTGCAGTTGGACTTGGACTCTTCAACTTCAATGGATCCGCAGTTACCAGCGAGATCAATTCTTATCCAGTATCTGGTTCTGGAACAATTACTCTTTCTGGAGAACTTGTTCATCCAGATGTTATCTTCCTCCCAGCACCGAAGGGATCCGGAACGATCAACATTCTTGGATCTTCTACAGATTCTCTCACAAAAGTATGGGATACTACAGGAGTTCTCTTCACTTTCTCTGGTGGATTCGAATCCTTCAGCAAATCCACCTATATTGGCGTTGGAACAATTTACTTCCAAGATATTCCTGCATCAACTATCAACAATCCTTATCAGATACCAAGAAGTTATGTCTGCATCATTTAAAGTATAAATAAATGAAGAAGATAAACCGTCATTAAGTATTTCCATGACTAAGCAGGTACAGATAAGAAGGGGTACTACCGCCCAGCACACCGTTTTTACTGGGGCAATTGGAGAGATTACTTATGATACCGACAAAAAGACTCTACTAGCTCATGATGGGAGTACTGTTGGTGGAATTGAGTTAGCGAGAAAAGATTTTGCTAACGTCAGAAAAGCCGAGTTTCCAGAGACATTACAGGTAGGATTTAATACAGATCCTGATTATCAAACTGGACTTACTGGTAATTTCAATGTTGCTGGTATAGCGACGTTCGCAGGTATTACCACGGATTCATCCACAGACATGCCTTCGTGGGATGTTAAAATTGGTTATGGAAATACTGGATTAATTGTAAATGGAAATCAATTAGTAACTGGCATTTCGACAGTAACTACAACTCATGGAACAACAGCTACATTTAATAGACTAAATGTAACTGGTCATGGAGTTACTACGTTTACTCTTGATACATTCGTAACGCAACTTTCTGGTGTTGGAAATACTGTTTTCGCTGTAGCGGATACTACTTCCGTACAAACTGGTGATTTTGTAAGTATTGGAACATTTATTAGTGCTGCTAGAATTGTTAGCTTTGGATCTAGTATAGTTTCTACACCATTTAATGCTCCACGAACAACTACAACATTATCCAATAATGTAAATATTGGAGCTACACTCATTGCTGTTGCAAGTACTAATGGAGTATCTATTGGAAACTCCTTCAGCATTGCTGGTGTAGCTACAAATGTTCCAATTACTGGATTTGGAGTTACTGACCTTCCTTTAGAAAATACTATTGTATTAAATACCACAGTAAGTGCATTAGCAAGTATTGGAGCGACAATTGTTGGTGTTGCTAGTACTGGTGGAGTTTCTATCGGAAGTTCTTTAAGTACTGTTACAGAGGGAGTATTTGATGGAGATGTTTCATATAACCCAGTTGTAGGATTTACTACAATAGCTGTAGCTGCATATGATTCTATCTTTTTAGAGGATACACTTTCAGTAACTGTAAGTATAGGTTCAACTCTAATACCTGTTACTGATACAACAGGAGTTTCTATTGGAAATTCAGTTTCTGTTTCTACAGGGGGAAGTCCAATACTGGAGTTGGTTCCAATTATTGCTGTGAATGTCGATTCTGTAGAAATTGGCGTATCTTTTGCTCCAGCGTCAGAGATAACCAGTGGATCTATAGTTTCAATCAGTACAATTAGATCAGATAGTGCAGCAGTTATACTTTCTAATGTACTTGGTGTTGGATTAACAGTAGGTAAAGATGTATCATTCACTGATCCAACTATCCCAACAACTCCAGCTTTGGTAATTGGAGCTGGAAGCACATTATCTGTAGGACTTTCCTCTGGAACAACAGTTTCTATTTCAACTGTAACAACAAGTGCAAACACTGTTCAGATTGGTTATAGTTCAGTAAGTACATATGATGTTCCTTTGAATACCCCTGTAAGTATTGAAAGGATTCAAAATGATGGTAGTAACATCAACGTAGAAAAGGGTTCTTTCAAAAATCTTGAAGTAGTTGGAATTGCAACTATTAATGGATTAACATTCCCAACCGCAGATGGACAAGATGGCCAAGTTCTGATCACTGATGGTCAAGGAAATATCGGATTTGCAACAGGTGGTGGTGGATCTGGTTCACAAGTTCTTGTTAGGGTATCTCAGGCAACTGGTAATGATGCAAATGATGGAAGAACTAAGCCTGTCAAGACAATTAAGAAGGCTGCTCAGATTGCATCATACCTCGGATTCTTCTTTAACACTGGTGCAACAATCCTAGTAGAATCTGGTGATTATATTGAAGATAACCCAATTATTCTCTATGATAACGTAAATATTATTGCGGATTCTCTTAGAAACGTTGTTGTAAGACCACTAAATGCTGGGGTTGACTTCTTCAAGGTAAGAAACGGTAACTATATTACTGGACTAACTTTTACCGATTTTATTGATTCAAATACAAAGATTCCTCAACACACTTGGAATTATACAATTTCATTTGACGAACCATTCAACTCAAGTTTGGATAGAACTGGATATGCAGCAACAGCGGTAATTAATATTACTGGTGCTACTTATGATGGTGCAACCGGAGTTACGACAATTACCAGTGCATCTCAACATGAATTATATCCAGGAAATACAGTAAGACTTGCTGGACTTGGTTGGACTTGTGGTTACGATGAAACTGGTATTGCAAGTATTAGATATAATAATGTAGTTGGTGTATCTACTCTCACCTTCCGTTCCTCACCAGATAGATCAGAGTATGGTGGAGAATATACTATTGGAGAAAAACTATTCCTCTATAACTTCCCATTTGCATGTTCAGAGGAACATGCAGGTGTTACAACAACGATCTTCCCATATAATGGATTGGATGATCAAGGTTATGGAGCAATTTACCCAATTATTGGTGTTAATACTGTTGCTAAGACAGTTACAATTCAGGGTGGTATTTCGACAATTCCACACATTTATACTGGTTGGCAAAAACTAGGTATTAATACATTCCAATACACCGAATCTACAGGTGTATGTACTGGTACAACTAGAGAAACTCATGGTTATCAAGTAAATGATAAGATTACCCTAAGAGATCTTCCATTCTCTTGTGCAGTAGCACATGCTGGAGTAACAACCACACTATTCCCAGATGGAACCATCAACTCATATAACGTAGATGGATATACATTTACAATTACCGGTGTAACAACAAACGGATTTACCTTCAATGCTGGTATTTCTACAATTGCACATACCTATGATGGATATGGCGAAGTGGGAGTTACCAACTTCCTCTATACTGAGTCAACTGGCGTATCAACTTGTGTCACTTCAGGTGCTCACGGACTCACAGCTGGTGATTATGTAACTCTCATTGGTCTTGAATTCTCATGTTCTGTAGAACATGCTGGCGTAACAACTTCCATTTTCCCAGATGGCACTTCTCCTTATGGATTCACATTCTTAGTAGACAGCGTAAGTGATCCAAATACATTCGTAATTAACTCTGGTATTTCTACAATTGCACATACTTATGTAAGTGGTGGTACATCGAAGAAAGTTCCTACTGTTGAGAAAGTTCCTACAGTACAGAAAATTCAGTTCTACCCCGATCAGCACCAAAGTGGAGTAAGAGACTTCGGTGTTGTTTCAGCTGCTTCTTCAACTGTATTTGCAATTCGTGGTGAGAAGAAACCCGATATTCCACACTATTATGTTGCTGGTGTTGGAGGAACAGCAGTTCTAAGTAAGCCACAAATCTTCAAGTCACCATACATCCAAAACTGCACAATCCTTTCCAGTCTTGGTGGTAATGGTATCCTTGTTGATGGTGACAAGGTTATTTCTCCAAACGTACCTGCAGTACAACTCCTCGCAGAGAATCCTCCAGTAGGAGACATTCCAGAGTTTGGTAAGTCGATGGTTGCTGCAACCTTTACCATGATCTCCTTTGATGGTATTGGTTGGAGAACAATTAACGATGGTTATGCACAGGTTGTTTCTTGCTTCCAAATCTTCTGTCGTTATGGTTCACTCTCACAGTCTGGTGGTTATCTATCCATCACCAACTCCGCAACTAACTTTGGATCAATTGCTCTAAGGGCAACTGGATTCTCACCAAATGCATTCACTTTCGATAAGGGACGTGTTGCTGCAACTGGTACTTCTGGTGGATTGCAGACTTTAAGAGTTATCGGTGTTGGTAGAACAGAACAGGATCTATACGTTCTAAGATTCCTCGATAACGAGGGTGTAGATAGAACAAGTCTATTTAAGCCACTTGTTCAAGAAGCTGTAATAAACCCAGCAGTTGGTATTAACACGGATACTGATGTAATTTCAATTGCAGGTCATCCATTCCTTGATACAGATAGTGTTGTTTATCTTGGTAACGAACAGGCAGAACCTCCTGTAGTAATTGGCGGTCTTGTTAATGGTAACACTTACTATGTGCAGTATATTGACTCTGGAAGCTTCAAACTATTTGAAGATGAATCTCTAAGAAGACCTGTTGATTTAACTTCTGCTCCAACAGGTATTAACACCTTCCAGAAGAACAACCAAGAATTTATTGTTGATGAGATCATTGATTCTCACTCTCAATATCAGTTATTGACTCTTGCTGGAGTTGGTTCTACTGCTGTCTTCAATTCTGGTCAGCAAATTACACAAACTGTAAGTGGTGGAACTGCTACTGGTTTTGCTCTAACTTTCACTTCATCAACAAGACAACTTATTGTTTCCGTAGAAGAAGTTGGTGGTTCTAGATATTTCTTCTCTACTACTGGTGGAAATATTGTTGACCACAATGACCCACAAATTGCTGTTGGAGTTACTGAAGTTTCTGGAATTACAAGTTTCAGAACGATCGAATTTAAAGTAGATTCTACTGAAACTGGAAACGTAATCCAGGGTATTGGTGCCCTACCAGTTCAGTACAGATGTCATTTACATAGACCATCCATCGTTAACTCTTCCTCACACACCTGGGAATTCGCTGGTTCTGGTACTGATTACAACGCTCTACCACAGAATGGTGGTAAGGGAGATCCAACCGCAGAGCAGGTTTCCGAACTTGGTGGTCGTGTTTATGCTTCTGGTACTAACGAACTTGGTGACTTCAAGATCGGTGATCAAATTACCGCATACAACAGAACTGGTAATATTGTCTTTAACAACAAGGTATCCATTGGAGAACTGGATTCCATCCGTCTATCTCTATCTGGTGGTGTTGCTGTTGAAGAATTCTCAACTGATACTAACCTTGGTGAAGGAGAACTTGGTGGACCACTCAATAAGAGAGTTTCCACCCAGTTGGCTGTCAGAAGTTTCATGTCTAACAGACTTGGAACCTTCATTGATAAGACCGTATCACAGAACGCAGTTCCAAATGCTGTTGTTCAGTTGAACTCTTCTGGTCAAATTAATGCTGACTTGATTCCACCAAAGGTCGTTAATTACACAAAAACAAATGTTTCTACTGGTAGAACTGTTCTCGTTAACGAAATTCCAGCAATTAACATTCTCAACGGTGACACAATCGTTGAACCAGAACTATCCTACGTACTTGTTCAGGACGTTGTAAGTCAGTATTTGATCCTTGACGACGATAGCAGAGATTATGCGTTCTCTAATGGAAATACAGTAGTCAGTGCTCTAGCCGCAAGTGCAATTGGTGTTGTTACTGCACCTCCACAAGGCGTTGGAATTGGAACAACTATCGCTCCATATGTTGGTTATGGTCTAACAGGTCTTGTTAAGGGTGTTCTACTAGGAGCTCCAATTACCAATGGTGGTTCTGGATATTCTTCACCAGGTATCTACACTTGTTACTTAACATCAACAACTGGTCTTGGTACTGCTTCACTTGCTGAGGTTACTGTTGGTGGATCTGGAACCGTAACTAACGTAAATATCAAGACTGGTGGTAGATACTATCAGGGAGGAGATATTCTAAGTGCAAATGACGGAGATGTTGGTGGAAGATCTGGAGGCGGAGCATTTACCGTCCAAGTTAATGATGTTGAAACAAGACTATATCTTGCATTGACAAATAACCAGAAATTTGCTGGTAGTGCAGCTCTACCTGACTACATCGCTGATGGAAATGCAGTTGGAATTACAACAACACTAGATCTTGATCTTTCGTATGAAATTGATCCAACTACTATCGCAACTGGAGGAGATGTTGACTTCGATGAAGATAGAGTTGTTCTTGGAGTTGGACATACCTTCCAGAATGGAGACGCTGTTAAGTATGCAACAAATGGCGGAACAAATATTACTGGTCTAATTGAAAATTCCACATATTATGTTAAGAGAGTTGGTGTTTCTTCTGTCGAACTTCACTCTACATATGCACTAGTTTCTAGACAGGATCTATCTGGTAGTGGAATCGGAACACACGCATTTATTAGATGTGGTGTTTCCAGCGCTAAGGACACGATTCACTTCGTCAACCACGGATACACAACTGGTGATCCAGTAAGAGTTTCCGGAAGTACTCCACTTGGAATTGATACTGGTGGATTCTACTACGTTGGTTCTGTTGTTCAGAACGGATTTACACTCCACTCCACCCAGAGTGATGCAACTTCATCTGCAAGTGGTGTTACATTCAACGCAGTTGGAATTGCCCAAACTGGAACTGGAAGCATTACATTCACCAAACAGAACGTAAGATACCAGGATACCGTTAATACTTCATCCACAGATCCTGATAACTGGTCACTCCTCGCCAGCGCGGATATTGATGCGGCTAACATCGTTAGTGGTACTGTATCGCCTTCCAGACTTGGTTCTGGTCCCGCAAACTCCGACACATTCCTCAATGGTAACTCTTCCTATCAGAAGGTTGTAACCAGTGTTGGAATCGGTTCTACACAACCATTTGGAATCACTGCTTCAAGTTCCGATTATGGAGTTGGATTTGCAACCCACTACGGTGCAATTCAAATTACTGCAAATAGAGTTGCACAAACTCTAGATACTTATTCGACAACTGGTGTTGCGAAGTTCAAGACATCTACATTCTCAATTGCTGCTGATGGTGCGGTAAGTATCAAGAATTCTTCAACAGGTGATGTTGATGCTTCAACTCTTGGTACTAAGAACTCCGCATTCTATACAAACTCTGCAAACCATACAGGAACAATTCCTATTGCTAGAGGTGGTACTGGACAAACTGGAGTTCCAGCAAACGGTGCAATCCTCATTGGTAATGGATCTGCTTACAGTTTGACCACAACGCCAACATTCAGAGGCAACGTAACTGTTCTCGCAACATTAAGTGCAACAACACTGACAGAAACTTCTGACCTTAGATTGAAGACTAATGTTGATACTATTACAAATGCACTAAATAAAGTATGCAACCTACGTGGTGTTGAATATAACTTGATCTCTGATGGATCAAGAAAACTTGGATTAATTGCTCAAGAAGTTGAATCAATTATTCCAGAGGCAGTATTTGAAAATGAAGATGGAATGAAGTCTGTTTCTTATGGAAACTTGATTGGATTGTTAATCGAGTCTATCAAAGAACTCAAAGCTGAAATTGATTCTTTAAAAAATTCATAAATAATACAGAAGGAGACGTACTGTAATGGCAACGTTTAAGAACACAACTATTAATGATACTGGGTATCTGAGACTTCCTCAGGGAACAAGTCCACAAAGGCCAAGTGGCCAAAATGGCATGATGCGCTACAACACCAGCAACAATAGAATTGAGTATGCTCAAGGGACAACTTGGATTGATGTGAATAGAGAGATAACTCCTAGAATTTACACCGGACCAGGCACATGGACAAAACCAGCAGGTCTTAAAGGTATTAAGGTAACCTGCATTGGCGGCGGCGCTGGCGGCGGTGGCGTCAGAGGTAATCCTCCAGGTTCACACAGACAAGCTGGTGGCGGAGGCGGTGGTGGAATGTCAATTAGGTGGATTCCAGCTCCATCGATTCCTGGAAATACTGTACCATATGCTGTAGGCGGTGGCGGCGCTGCCGGAAGTGGACCACCATCAAATAGTAGAGTAACTAATGGAACTAGCGGCGGCACCACTAGTTTTGGGACTTTTCTCACTGCAACTGGTGGTACAAATAATAGCGGTTGGAGTGGTGGTAATGGAGGAAGCGGCACTGCTTCAGGAGGAATCGTATTCCAAGGACAAGGTGGTGGCGGTGGTGGAACCTATCCAAGCGATCAGGGTTCTGGCCATGGCGGATCATCAGGCATGGGTGGTGGTGCTAGAGGACACGTTGCCAACTTTACTGGTGAGGCTGGTCGTAACTATGGTGGCGGCGGTTCAGGTGGGGCTAGAGCTCAAACCTCTCAAGGCACTGGCGGCGCTGGAGCTGGAGGATGTATTATAGTTGAAGAATTTTATTGATATTATTCTAAAATAAAGGAGGTAACAAACATGAAAAAAGCTTTAATATCACCAACGGAAGAAGTTCCATATGCATATCAAGTATATGCACAAAGAATTGCAGACGTTAAAGATGAATCATATGATGTGTGTCCACCATGTCATTGGGTTGATTGTGAAGATGATGTAACTCAAGAAACTCATTGTTTCAAAGACGGTAAGGTTGTTATCTGGCCACAACCCGTAATGGATGAAGAAACTGGAGTATTTACCGATCCATATGGACCACCATCTGAATAATTATAATTAAATTTATATTTTTTTATTATGTCATACATTGATATTTTCCCTCTGTTTCCCTCTGCCGTTTTTGTTTCTACGGTGGAGGGAAACTTATTTTTTGATCAATTAAAAAATGAAAATTACCAAAAATGCGAAATTGATAATTTATATGTTACTAGGGATAAAAAAATTTTAAATAGATATCCTGAATTGAAGGATATGTTAATGAACAAATTTAATTGTATTGTTACTGATATATTGAAATATGAGCGTACAAAATTTGATATAACTACTTCATGGTTAAGTAAAGCCTTAAAAAACTGTCAGACAGAATATCACTCTCATCAAAATTGTTTTTATGCTGGAGTATTATATTTTCAAAACTTTGATAATAACGAAGAAGCTGGCGATTTTCAAATAGATAGTATGGGATTAATTCCCCAAACAATATCTCCTTCAAAGCCAACGGAATATAATATTTACAATTCTCCATGGTGGAATTTTAAACCAAAAAAGAACATGGTTATTTTTTTCCCAAGTTATTTAAAACACAGAATGGGAAGACATAACCTTGATGATCCAAGATACTGTTTGGCTTTTAATATAATGCCTTGCGGAACGTTTGGTTTTGGAGATTCGTCCATTAGTCTAGAACTAAATACCAATGATTCTCTACAATCCATAATTTAGAAAAAATAAAAATTACAATACCATACTTTGATTTGAGGTCTCTTCTATTATGAATTATTCACAAGAATTTCACAAACAAAAATTCTTATATCTACCAGATTTTTTGGATAACATAAACTGTTGCGAATTGTCCGATGAATTTGAAAGGCTGCGTACAGAAGGAAAAACTAAAGTAGATACTCAATGTCCAAAGTCGCATTCGGTATATGCTGAACCAATGTTTGATAGTGTGATGGAACAACTCTGTCCATATGTCGAACAAGCCACTGGATTACAATTATACCCAACTTATTCATATGCTAGAATATACAATCCTGGAGAAAAATTAAGGATTCATCGTGACAGGGATTCTTGTGAAATAAGTGTTACAATAACTTTACGTTTGGATAAAGATAATCCATGGCCAATTTTATTTGGATTTGAAGGATCCAAAGAAGATCATGAGTATTTTGATGAAGATGAAAAAAGTGTTGTAAAATACTTAAAAAATATAACCAAAATAAAAATGGGAGTTGGTGATGCTGTAGTTTATAAAGGAAAAGAGATCTTTCATTGGAGAGAAGAGTTCCAAGGAAAAAATCAAATTCAAGTATTTCTTCATTATGTGGATGCAAATGGTCCTCACGCTAAGATGAAGTATGACGGCAGACCAAAACTTTCACACCACCATGATGATTATGAAGCAGTTCATTATTGGTCTTATAAAAATGCATTCGAAATTCAAGATTGTAAAAAACTGATTGAATCTGTCGAGAGTAGTGTAGAATTTGAAAAAGCGGGCATTGGCAATTGGGATGGAGAATCTATAATTGATTCCTCAGTAAGAGATGTAAATCATTACCACATGATTCCATCCAGCGGAATAAATGCTGCTCTTTCTGGAATTGGACTGGATGCAAATCATAATGCATGGAAATTTGATATTACGCACGTAGATCAGTCAGATTATCTAAAGTATGAAAAGAATGGGCATTATAAAGAACACATAGATACATTCTTTAATTTATCAGAGAACGAATGCAGAAAACTAACAATCTTATGTTTTCTAAACAATGATTTTGAAGGTGGAAAATTCTTTATAAAAGTAGGACATGAAAAAATTTATCCACCACAAGAACCAGGTACGGTTCTAGTATTTCCATCTTTCTTCCTTCATGGTGTAGAGCCAGTTTTGTCTGGCGTAAGAAGAACAATTGTTACTTGGTTAATAGGACCAAACTTTAAATAAAATTATGAAAGATACAATCATCCCAATATTTTCAGATTTTTTATATCATACAACTTTAGATATTGATGAAAATAATTTGGAAAGATATTTAAAAAATATTACCTTTGATAATAATAACAGAGTTCGTTCTAATTGTGGAGGATATCAAACTAATGATCTGGAGTTAGATGATACTATATTATTTCTGTTTAATGAAATAGAACATCATTTACATAAAACTGCTCAAAACATAGGATTTAAGAGAAAATTAAAACTATATAATTTTTGGTTAAATGTAAATAATCATAAAGATTACAATACTCCACACAGACACCCCAAATCTCTAATGTCTGGAGTTTTTTACATAAAAGTCCCAGAAAATAGTGGTAGAATAAAATTTATAAATCCAAATGGAGCTCTAATAGATTCTTATCTTGGTTATTTTCATTTTGAAGTCGGAAAAGATTATTCACCAACTACAATATTGTCACATGGATGGAATGTAGTTCCGGAAAAAAATGATTTGATTTTATTCCCACCATGGTTAGAACATTTGGTAGAACCAAATAATAGTAATGAAGAACGAATATCCATATCCTTTAACTATGGAGTTTAAATACTAAAATAATTTTTTTTTATAATGTATACTTTCAAAATAATAAAATTATTGGATGAAAATAAAATTAAAGAAGTTCAAAGACTTTTAGATTCTTGTAAGAGACCATCTGATTGGGTTAATGGAAATGATACTTTTAAGGGGGCAGAAGGTACAAAATCTAATGTAGAACTTTATAATCCAATGGCACTAAAAAAGATAAGAGAAATAGTAATAAATGCCTGTAGTAAATGTGAAGAATATAATAATTTTACTATTCCAAAAAGTTATACTGGCTGTATAGTTAACAAAACTAGTGAAGGTGGTTATTACAATACACATATTGATTGCGCTGAAGTAGGAGATTTTAGTACAACTGTATTTTTATCCGAAAAAGATTCTTATGAAGGTGGAGAATTATCTTTGTTTATAAATGGAAGAGAAGAAAACTTAAAACTCAATCCTGGATACTGTGTGGTTTATCCAACAGGAATTCCACATAGAGTAAAAAAGGTTACTTCTGGAGATAGATATGCATTTGTATTTTGGGTAAAATGCATTATTAGAGATTCAACTATTTTAGATTGTTATAGAGAACTTAAAAGTATCAAATTTGATGAAACACCCATTGAATATCAAGAGACTATGGAAGAAGGGTTAAATGATATTAAATTTAAAATAGATAACACAGTAAATAGACTAATGCGACGATTTGGAGAATTCGCCGACTAATTTATAAATACCTCTATAGGACTAGGGGTATTTTTTTATGGCGCAGCCATCTAGTAGAGCGGAGTTGAAAGACTATTGCCTCAAACAGTTAGGAAAGCCAGTTTTAGAGATAAATGTAGACGACGATCAGATTGATAATTTGATGGATGATGCCATCCAATATTTCCATGAACACCATTATGATGGAATTGACAGGGTTTTTCTAAAACATAAACTAACTCCAGCGGAAAAAGATACAATAAGTCAATTGGGAGTATCTACAACGACATCTGCAACTGTTGTTGGTGATGGATTGACTTCTATCAATTATGTCGAGGGTGTAAATTACTTACCTTTACCTGACACAATTATAGGAGTAAATAACGTTCTAAAAATAAATTCAAGTTCGGTTTCTGATGGATTATTTAATATTAAATATCAGTTGTTCTTGAATGACATGTACTACTATGGTGCATTGGATCTATTGAACTATTCAATGGTAAAAAGATATCTTGAAGATCTGGACTTTCTTTTAAATCCTAATGCACAAATTCGTTTTAATAAAAAAAATCATAAGTTATATCTAGATATTGATTGGAGTGAAGTTGGTCAAGATGAATATGTAATTATTGATTGTTATAGACTTTTGGATGGTGCAGATGCTCCGAAGTTATATAATGATTCTTGGTTGAAGAAATATCTAACTGCACTGATCAAAAAACAATGGGGTCAGAACATGATCAAGTTCCAAGGAGTTCTTCTTCCTGGTGGAGTTCAACTCAATGGGAGACAGATTTATGACGATGGTGTTCAGGAGGTAGAAAAGTTAGAACAAAAACTTAGAACTGATTATGAATTACCACCAATGGATCTAATAGGTTGATATGTCACCACTCAATTCTTACTTTCTCCAAGGTTCTCCGAGTGAGCAAAGACTCATTCAGGATTTAATAAACGAACAACTTAAAATGTATGGACAAGATGTTCTATACATGCCTAGAAGGATTGTTGGAGAAAATAATGTCATTAAAGAGATAACAGCATCAAAGTTTGATGACAGTTATCGTATAGAAGCTTATCTAATGAACACTGATGGATTCAGTGGAAATGGGGAAATGTTAACAAAATTTGGGATAAGAAATAGTGATGAAATAAATTTAGTTATTTCAAAAGAACGATATGATGATTTTATATTGCCTCTTTTAAAGTTGTGGCCAGAAGGGGATAGAAAAAATGCACAAAGACCCCAAGAAGGTGACTTAATCTGGTTCCCTCTAGATGAATCATTATTTGAAATTAAATTTATAGAATTCAAAAAACCATTTTACCAGTTAAACCAATTATATGTTTACGAATTGAGATGTGAAAGATTTGAATTTGAGGATGAAATTATTGATGTACCAAATGTAGATGAAACTGGAATTGAAGTAAACGAGTCCCTGAAAGAATTTGGAAATATCTACAATATTCAAATGGTTGGTAGTGCAGCAACTACTGCAACTGCGACTGTTGGTTTTGCATCGACAGATCCAACTTCGAAGTCGGTACAATACATTGATCTAATAAACGACGGATTTGGATATACCAGTGCTCCGACTGTTTCTATATCAACGGCTCCAACTGGAGGATCTAACGCAACTGCAGTTGCAATAATGACAAGTAGATCAGCGAATCAAAGGTTTGCTATTGATAAAGTATTGATTACAAATCCAGGATTTGGATATACATTACCACCAACGGTTACCTTCAGTGGAGGCGGAGGTTCTGGGGGAATTGCTACTGCTGTTATAAACACTGGTGTACTTGGAGTTATTGGAATTACTACTGGTGGTGTTGGGTATAGTACTACTCCACAAGTGTTTATTGATAGGATCTTTATACCATCGAGTGTTGGAGTATCTTCAAACATCAACAATGCACAGGCAGAGGCAATTCTAAACAGCAATGGAGTGGTAGTTGCAGTTAGATATTCTAACGCTGGTGCTGGATATACATTTACTCCAAACATAGAGTTTACAAATCCAACATCTGATACATTTGGTGATTACGAATATAATGAAGTTGTCACTGGAACAAGAACTGGTACAACTGGTTACGTGAAGGACTGGGATTATACAAATAGAGTATTGAAACTTGCAATAGTTGATGGAACCTTCGCAAGAGGTGAATCAATTGTTGGTGCTGCAGCAAGTTATAAAGTTTCTACAATAGAGACAAACCAATTCTTAGATGAGTATGCAAGTAATGATGATATTGAGTCTGAGGCTGATTCATTCGTTGACTTTAGTCAAAGTAATCCTTTTGGCGAATACTAAATAATTTAAATAAGGTATAAAATGGTGTATTGTAATGTTATCTAATTATTTTTACCACGAGATATTGAGGAAGACTATCATATCTTTTGGTACTCTTTTTAATAATATCCAGATAAAACATAAAGATAAATCTGGTGGGGATTTTAGTATCATAACAGTTCCGATTGCCTATGGTCCCATTCAAAAATTCTTGGCAAGAATCGAACAATCTCCGACAGTTAGAAAAGAAGTTGCAATAACTTTACCCAGAATGTCATTTGAGATGACGGGTATATCATATGATCCTGGTAGAAAATCTTCTACTATGCAAACCTTCAAGTCTGTTGACAAAGACAGTAATCAGGTGACAAAGGTTTTTATGCCAGTTCCATACAATGTAAACTTCAAACTTTCCATTATGGCTAAGTTGAATGAAGATGCTTTGCAAGTTATAGAACAAATACTTCCATATTTTCAACCACACTTTAATTTGACTGTAGATCTAGTTTCTTCTATTGGAGAAAAAAGAGATATTCCAATGATTTTGAATGGCATTCAAATGGATGATCAATATGAGGGAGACTTTACAACCAGAAGAGTTTTGATTTACAGTTTAGATTTTACCGCAAAAACATATTTGTTTGGTCCTGTTGGAAGTCCAAATGAAGCTCTCATCAAACAAGTACAAGTTGATTATTATACTGATACAAATAGAGTGAATGCATCTAGACAACTTAGATATGTTGCTGAACCTAGAGCTATTAAAGATTATAACGATGATGCAACTACTCAACTTTCAGAAAATATCTCTACAGAAGTTACGGAATTTGTTGTTGGTGACGCAACTCCACTTGTAGAAAACTCATATATTCAGATTGATTCCGAGTCAATGTATATTCGTAAGATTACTGGAAACACTTTAACGGTAAATAGGGGTCAAGATAATACTACAGCTGCGGAGCATACATCAGGGTCTACAATTAACGTAATCAACAGTGCTGATGATCAATTAATCGATCTAGATGATGACTTTGGATTTAGTGAATATCGTTATGAATATAACGATGGAAAAGTTTATAGTACAACAAAAGGAACTGATATATGAGTTTCGAAGATATTGATAAGGCATTAGATATTGAGAGTACTCCGATAAAATCGGAGATTGTCGAATCAGAAGAACCAAAAATAAAAAAGATTCAGACACAAGAAGAACAAATTCAAAAAGATTACGAGTATTCTAGAGGACAACTCTACTCAATCATTGAGAAGGGACAGGAAGCTATTGATGGTATCCTAGAACTTGCACAGGAATCTGACTCACCAAGAGCGTATGAAGTTGCAGGACAATTAATTAAAAACGTTGCAGATACTGCAGATAAATTGATGGACCTTCAAAAGAAACTGAAGGATGTGAATAAAGACGAAAAAGGTGTTGCGCCAACCAGCGTTACCAACAATGCTGTTTTCTTAGGATCTACAGCAGAACTACAAAAGTTTCTAAAAGGATCAATGAAGGGAGATCTCCCTAAATAAAATATAGGAAAAGTATTACTAAAATAATGGATAAACTCACCTTTAAGGAGTGGTCTATTCTCTCTGACCTAGAAACCATTGCACCTCTTGGAGAGGACTTTGAGTTTTCTATGGCTCGTGGAGAACTTAAGACTGCTAAATCAGCAATCAATAGATTGATGCGTCATCTCAAAGGTGAAGGTGATTTAGAAGCGTGGGTGCAGTCCAAGATTACTAAGGCATCTGAGTATCTTGATACTGTAGCAGATCACATGGATGGTGGCGAAGATGATACTGAGAAGAAGAAGGAGGTAAAGGAAGGAAAAAAGTCCGAGTGCGATTGTGATTGTGGACAGGATCCATGCGTAAAGTGTGGAAAGAGTCACCATGATATTAAGGAAGAGAAAGACTCCAAAGAAATGAAGTCATGTCCAGATGGAAAATACTGGTGCATGACAGATAAGAAGTGCAAGAAAATCCCTAAGGGTTGGCACGTAATGAAGAGTGGTTACCTTATGAAGGATAAGGAACATGAGGAGGAAGAAGAGAATAAGAATGGTAATGGAAATGGTGAAGGTTCGGAATCAAATGGTGGCGGGGTAAGCGAAGGTGCTGATTATAGCGACATTATTTCCCATAAAAATCATCCCAATCCCATGATGAGGGATATGCCCGTGAGTCAAAGGCATGTTGATAAACTTGTAAATGCATATTCACCACATGTAAAGAATCAGTTGATGCATGGTGTAGAATCCATACGAAAAGCAAGAGAGTCTGCAAAAAACACTAAGATAATGAAGAGTCCTAGTGTAAGGGTTGCAGAAGGTTGTGGTGGTACACACGAAACCAAAAAGAAAAAGAAGAAGTTATCTGAAATGATCTCCACTTCTTCAGTTACTGGTAGAAGGTTCAGAGATGTTTCTGGTGCTGATGATCAGAAACAATTGGAAAAAGAAAAGAAAGAGAAAGAAGGTGAGAAGAGACAATCGGCTAAAAAAAGAAAAGATGAATTAGCTACAGAGAGAATGACTAAAGGAATCCGTTTCTACGATAAGAAAGGATCTGGTTATATCAGAGATGGTAAGAAGGTTTATGATGAATCTGCAAAATTAGATGAAAAGTGTTGGGACGGATATAAACAACTTGGAATGAAAAAGAAGGGAAAGAAAGTAGTTCCCAATTGTGTGAAGGAGGATTCTATTGATGAAAACAAGAGTGGTGATAGTTCTTTGCGTGACTGGTTTACTAAGAGTCGCGCTTCTGATGGCACCCCTGGTTGGGTTCAACTTG